>OOBO01001165.1_pt1 | contig 19055 bp, 14 predicted proteins | sample 1671031 | NCBI WGS metagenome assembly OOBO01 (sample SAMN06348115, study PRJEB24527) | human gut metagenome | biome: human gut; feature: ankylosing spondylitis patient; material: feces | host: Homo sapiens | place: China | collected 2015-10 | reverse complement strand
TTCCCCGGAACAGACGGCGCTGCTGGGGGACCGGCTCTATACCGACATCGCCTGCGGCGTTAACGCAGGCATTGATACCGTGTTCGTCCTGTCTGGCGAAGGCACGCAGGCGGATATCGCCGCCTATCAGATCCACCCCACCTGGGTGTATCCCGACATCGGTACCCTGTACCGGGAACTGGAGGAGACTGTATGAAACTCAACTACAAGCGGATCATTCTGGTGGGCTTTGCCTTCTTCCTGATCCAGGCCTTCTGGCAGGCGTATGACAATACCATCCCCATGATCCTCACCAACAAGTTCGGCATGAGTCAGGCATGGTCCGGCGCCATTATGGCGCTGGATAACGTGCTGGCCCTGTTCATGCTGCCGCTGTTTGGAGCCATTTCCGACAAGCACCACAGCAAGTGGGGCCGCCGGACGCCCTTCATCGTGGTGGGTACCCTCATTGCCGCCGTGATGCTCATTGCCCTGTCCTTCGTGGATAACGCCCAGCTGCACCACATCTCCGATGTGGCCGCCATCGACGACCCGGCGGCGCTGGAGACCATCTACGACCGGGAGGCGGATGAGACGCTGCTGACCCCCGGCGGCCAGAAGTTCGTGCTCAGCCGCCAGTTCACCAAGGAGGAGTTCACCCAGATCCGCAGCCAGATCACTGTGGACGGTGCCGCCGTTACCAACCCCGACTACACCAACTACGTGATGCCGGCCCGGCAGGCCTGCGCTTGGGACGCCACCGCCAAAAGCCCGGTGACACTGGTGTTCTTCATCGCTCTGCTGCTGGTGATCCTGGTATCCATGTCGGTGTTCCGCTCCCCGGCGGTGGCGCTGATGCCGGATGTGACCTTAAAGCCTCTGCGCTCCAAGGCCAATGCCGTCAACCCCCGTGGTTATATCCCCATGAAATAATCTGCATTGTATCAAAGGAGGCCGTCAGGGCTTATGAAGGAAGAAAAACGCAAGCGCATCCTGCGCGTGGGCTGTCTGATCCTGGCAGGGATCTTTGCACTTTCCATGCTGGGCAGCGTGGTTATGATGCTGCTGGTCTGACAGAGGAGGGAAGAAGATGAACCGTAAGATATCGGTCGGCATGGCGGTCAGCATCGTCATCCTGGCCATGACCGTTACCTTTTCCATCACCATGCTGGTGGCGATGCGCCTGTTTGACAGCACCGTTTCCAGCGTGAAGGAAAAGGAAAGCATGTACAACAAGATCGCTGAGGTGGATCGCTATGTCCGCAGCAACGATTACTATCCCATCGACGAGACCACCCTCTACGACCGCCTGACGGCTGGCTACCTGCTGGGCACCGGCGATAAGTACGCCCGCTATTTCAGCGCCACCGCCTATACGGAGCTGATGAACACCCAGAACGGCACCCTGATCGGCATCGGCGTGGAGTTGGCTGTGGATCAGTCCGGCTATGCCAAGGTCATCAAGGTCTACGATGAATCCCCCGCCAAGGAGGCCGGCATTCAGGTCGGCAACTACATCACCGCTGTGGACGGCACCGATGTCAAGAGCATGAGCAGCGTGGATGCCATCCAGACCCGCCTGCGCGGCGAGAGCGGCACCACCGTCAATGTGACCTGGCTGGACAGTGAGGCCTCCGAGCACACCGCTGACCTGACCCACTCCGGCTACAGTTCCACCACCGTGGATTACCAGATGGTGCAGGGCAATGTGGGCTACATCCGGATCCGCCAGTTTGATTCCACCACCCCCAGCGAGCTGGATTACGCCATCCGCAGCCTGAGCGCCAACGGCGCGGGCAGCCTGGTGTTTGATCTGCGCGATAACGGCGGCGGCCTGCTGGACGATGCCATTCAGTGCATCGACCTGATCGCCCCGGAGGGCACGCTGGCCTTTGCTGAGGACAAGAACGGCACCCAGACCCTGCTGGGCACCAGCACCAGTGAATCCCAGATCGGCCTGCCCGTTGTCTGCCTGGTCAACGGCAGCACCGCCAGCGCTGCGGAGCTCTTTGCCAGCAGCCTGCGCACCCTGAATGGTGCCCGTCTGGTGGGCACCACCACGCAGGGAAAGGGCACCATCCAGAGCAGTCCCCAGCGCCTGTCCGATGGCAGTGCCGTGGTGGTCACCGTGGCAAAGCTGGTCTGCGGCGACGGCAGCTGCTTTGACGGCACCGGCCTGACCGTGGATGTGGAGCGCCCCCTGACTGCAGACGAGCAGATCGCATACTATGATTACACTGTGGAGAACGACCCCCAGATCCAGCGTGCCGTGAGCACTGCCCAGCAGATGAGCGGCACCACCACCGTGAGCGGTGTCAACGAGGCGGCTTCCAGTGAAGCTGCCGACAGCGCCGCCGCTGAGAGCGTAGCGGAAGGGGACGCTGAGGCTGCATCTGCCGAGAGCACTCCGGCAGAGACCGCGCCCGCCGAAAGTGAAGCGGCAGGGGAGAGCACTGCATCCAGTAGTCAAGAATAAGAGAACAACCCTCTCCGTCAGCGCTGACGCGCTGCCACCTCTCCCGAAGGGCGAGGTCTTGGCAATTCATGCAAAGTTTGCGGTTTTGTCAAAAGCTCCCCCTTTGGGGGGCTGGCGAGCGAAGCGAGACTGAGAGGGTTATTTTGGAAAAGAAAGGATAGAGCCATGCCCGAACTGACCGACCTGTCTTATGTGCGCGCCCTGTGCGAAAAATATGATTTTGCCCTTTCCAAGGGCTTTGGCCAGAACTTTATCGTCAACCCCGGCCTGCCCCCCAAGATCGTGGATGCCAGCGGCGTGGATAAGCGCTACGGCGTTCTCGAGATCGGCCCCGGCATCGGCGTGCTGACCCGGGAGCTGGCAAAGCGGGCGGCAAAGGTGGTCTCCATCGAGGTGGACGAACGCCTGCCGCCCCTGCTGGCCGAGACCATGGCCGGTGTGGACAATTTCAAGCTGGTGCTGCAGGATGTGCTCAAGGTGGATCTGAAAGCCCTGATCGCGCAGGAGTTCCCCGGGATGCCGGTGGCGGTCTGCGCCAACCTGCCCTACTATATCACAAGCCCTATTGTGATGAAACTGCTGGGCGACCGCCTGCCCATCGAGAGCCTGACCGTGATGGTGCAGAAGGAAGCTGCCGATCGTCTGGCCGCCGCCCCGGGCACCCGGGCCTCCAGCGCCATCAGCTGCGCGGTGAGCTATTACGCGACCTCTAAGATGATGTTCACCGCCGCCCCGGGCAGCTTTTACCCGGCCCCCAAGGTGACCAGCGCTGTGGTGCGGATGGAGATCCGCCCCACCCCCGCCGTGCAGGTGGAGGACGAGGAGGGCTACTTTGCCCTTGTCCGCGCGGCCTTTGGCCAGCGGCGCAAAACTGCCGCCAATGCCATTGCCAGCGGCCTGGGGATGCCCAAGGATGCCGTGACCGCTGCCATTGAAGCCGCCGGTTTCGATGCCCGCATCCGTCCCGAGGCCCTGACGCTGGAGGATTTTGCAAAGATCCAGAACGCTCTGGCCCGGTGACTTGTTTTAATAATTCGGTTTTCCAAAAGCAGGGGCTCTTCGCAAAGCGTGGAGCGCCTGCTCTTTTAGAATATAAAGCAAAAATACAGTGTCTTTTTGACGAGAACAATTCCGGTTGTTTTGTCTGTGGCATTGTTTGTTAAATTTCCTGCACGCTTTACCATGTAAAAGCAAATATATTTCATCGTTTTTGTGTAGCAGACTTTGCTTTTTGAAGAAAAAGCTGTGTGTGCTCCATTGACATCTTTTTATTTCAATGGTACAATATATGACGTGTTAAGGTTTTGCGGGAGGAGCACAGGTGCAGACAGAGGGGTTTGTTTCTGCGCTCTTTTGTATTCCCTGGCAATACAGGATTCAAAAAACCTCCGCAGAATAGTGGGAAAACAGCAGGACATCCCGCCCTGCACCATGCACTGAAGCACGGAATTATTATAGGGAGGAAAACACAATGAACAACAACTACGAGTCTCATGCAATCAGCCGCCGCAGCTTTCTGAAGGCTTCCGGTGTCGTTGGTGCCGCCGGCATTCTGGCCGCCTGCGGCGGCAACTCTGGCAGCAGCTCCACCGCTGCTTCCTCTGGTGCTACCAGCGCTCCCAACACCACCGGCGCTACCCCGCTGAAGGAGTTCATCTCCTGGGAGAGCACCAACCGTGAGCTGGAGAGCTGGAACATGCTGTACAGCCAGATGGCTTCCGACATGAATGTCACCACCAACCTGTGGGAAGGCCTGCTGAGCTTTGACTGCTACGGCAAGGCTGTGCCTTCCGTGGCCAAGGAGTGGAGCCACAATGAGGACTCTTCTGTTTGGACCTTCAACCTCCGCGACGATGTGGACTGGGTGGATGTGAACGGCGAGGTCAAGGCTCACCTGACCAGCAAGGACTTCCTCGTGGGTCTGGAGTGGGTGCTGAACGCAGCCAAGAACCAGGCCAACAACACCTCCATGCCCAACGAAACCCTGGCCGGTGCTGCTGATTACTATCAGAAGACCAGCGATATGGGCGATGCTGCTGCCGACCTGACCTACCAGGATATGCTGGACGCAGGCGTGGGCGTTGAGGCTCCGGATGATTATACCCTGGTCTTCACCTGCAAGGATCCCTGCCCTTACTTCGATACCGTTGCTGCCTACACCAGCTTCTACCCCGCCTCTGAGGATCTGATCAACGAGCTGGGCGTTGAGGGCTTCCGTGCCTGCGATTACACCAACATGTGGTACAATGGTCCCTATGTGGTGGAGGAGTTCATCAGCCAGAACACCAAGAGCTACATCCCCAACCCCAACTACTTTGGTGCAAACGATGTGTCCCGCTTCGACCGCTTCACCGTTACCATGATCAGCGACGGCACCGTTACTTTCCAGCTGTACCAGAACCGTGAGCTGGACGAGATGGATGTGGGCGAGAGCACCCTGACCACCATCCAGGCTGATCCCAACAGCGAGTACAATGATCAGCTGTGCGAGAAGCGCCCCAAGAAGTTCAGCTACCAGATGCACTTCAACTACCAGAAGAACAACGAGGACGGCACCCCCGACGACAACTGGAACAAGGCGATTGCCAACACTGCTTTCCGTCAGTGCTTCTACAAGGGTCTGGAGCTGACCAACTGGTATGCACGTACCAACAAGATCAACCCCCTGAAGTGCGAGGACGACTACTACACCATGCCCGGTGTCTGCTACAACACCCAGGGCCAGGAGTACACCACTCTGGTTGCCAAGGAGATGGGCTTCGACAAGGAAGCATACGATGGCAAGACCATGATCCGTCTGCGCGCCAACAACGGCGATATCGCTGACCTGAAGAAGCAGGCCATGGACGAGCTGAGCGCCATCGGCGTTACCTTCCCTGTCCACGCTGCTTACTACATCATCGCCAGCAACTCCACCGCTCTGGACAACGCAACCGTGCTGAAGCAGTGCTTCACCGACAGCTTCGGCGATGACTTCATCGTGCTGGACATCAAGACCTTCGTTTCTTCCATCACGCAGGAAGTCCGCAATCCTCAGCTGCAGAGCTTCGTTATCAACGGCTGGGGCGCTGACTTCGGCGATCCCGTCAACTTCGTTGGTCAGGAGATCCTGCACGACGACAACGCTTATTACAGCTGGTACTACTCCAACATCGCCAAGGTCGTTGAGGCCGGCCCCGCTGACTGGCAGAAGGATCTGGTGGCCTGCTACGAGGAGTTCACCGATCTGGTCAACACCGCAAAGGCCATCGTCGATGATACCGATGCCCGCTATGCTGCCTTCGCAAAGGCTGAGGCCAGCATGCTCAACAACGTTCTGGCCTGCCCCTGCTACTTCGATGTGGCCTGGACTCTGACCCACGCCAACGAGTACAGCAAGATCAACGCTATGTATGGTCCCTGCAACTACAAGGCTGTGAACTGGGAGACCAGCGAAGAGGCTTACACCACCGAGCAGTACGAGGAGTTCGCCGCTGCATTCGACGCAGCTACCAAGGCTTAAGTTCCCCGTTTCCCCGCCCTGCAAGGGCAAGAATAAAAGTTAAGGGTTCGATAACATGTTAAAATACACGGTTAAGCGGCTGCTCCAGTCGCTTGTCACAATCTTTCTGATCGCAACAGCAGTTTTCCTGATGATGCGCTGCCTGCCGACGGACTACTACTTCACTGAGGAACAGCTCATGAAGTTTACCGATCAGCAGAAGACCGCCGCTCTGGAGGCTGCTGGCCTGACCGATCCCATCCCCACCCAGCTGGTCAAGTTCTACAACAGCCTGCTGCATCTGGATTTCGGCACTTCCCGCCGCATCCAGAACGGTGCCCCGGTGGTCAAGGTCATTGGTAAAAAGTTTGGTGTCTCCATGCGTCTGGGCCTCACGGCGTCCGCCATCTCTCTGGTGGTCGGTGTGCTGATGGGCATCCTGCAGGCGGCATTCAAGGACAAGGTATTCGACTGGATCGGCACGGCCTACACCGTGTTCGTCAACGCGGTCCCGTCGCTGGTGTCGTATTCTCTGGTGCTGGTCCTTGGTTCCAAGTACCTGGGATTCCCCACGCTGTATTCCACCCGCAATGTGAGTGCTTCCAGCGTGCTGCCCATCACCTGCCTTTCGCTGGCATCCATTGCAGGCTATGCCCTGTGGACCCGCCGCTACATGGTGGATGAGCTGACCCGCGACTATATCAAGCTGGCCCGTGTCAAGGGCTTGAGCTCCCGCGAGATCATGTTCAAGCATGTTCTGCGCAACGCCATGGTCCCCATGGTGCAGTATATCCCCCAGTCCATCCTGCTGACGGTGGGCGGCTCCCTGCTGATGGAACGGTTCTTCTCCGTTCCCGGCATGGGCCCCCTGCTGACGGATGCCATCCAGCGCTATGACCTGAACGTCGTTCAGACCCTGGTCATCCTCTACGCCGTGCTGGGCATCGTGGGCGTGTTCCTGGGCGATGTGCTGATGATGGTGGTTGACCCCCGTATTACTCTGACCGGAAAGGAGGAGGCTCGCTGATGGCTAAGGCATCGGATTTTGAGGGCAAGAAGCCCGAAGAACTGTTCTACTTTGTGGATTATTCCCCGGAAGAAGCTGAACGCATCGGCTACTCCAACTATTCCTATTGGGGTTCTGTCATCCAGAACTTCCTCAAGCAGAAGGTCGCTGTCTTCTGCCTGATCCTGTTCCTGGCGCTGACGGTGTTCTCCTTCATTGCGCTGGGCATCGGCAAGTATCACTACACTACCCTGATCTCTGATTCCAGCAAGGCTTTCATCAAGCCCAACAGTGAGTACTGGTTCGGTACCGACAACCTGGGCCGTGACTACTGGTGCCAGGTGTGGTATGCCACCCAGGTTTCCATCCGTCTGGCTCTGGTGGTCGCCGTGGGCGAGAGCATCGTGGGCGTGATCTTCGGCCTGATCTGGGGCTATGTGCGCAGTCTGGACCGCTTCTTCACGGAGCTGTACAACCTGATCGACAACGTGCCCTATATCATCTATATGACCCTGATCGCCCTGATGGTGGGCCAGAGCTTCTGGATCATGGCCATCTCCATGATCGCCATCAACTGGCTTTCCATGGCACGCCGTGTCCGCAACATGGTGTTCATGTTCCGTGACCGCGAGTATAACCTTGCGTCCCGCTGCCTGGGCACCCCGCTGTGGCGCGTGCTGACCAAGAACATCCTGCCGTATCTGGTCTCCGTTATCATCCTGCGTATGGCACTGTCCATCCCGGGCACCATCAATCTGGAATCCACGCTGTCCTATCTGGGCCTGGGCCTGGGCATCGATACGCCTTCTCTGGGCCTGATCCTGAGCAAGGTGCGCGGCTTCTTCCTGGATTATCCGTACCTGCTGGTTTTCCCTGCATCCATCGTGTCCATCATTTCCATTTCCTTCTATATCATGGGCAACGCTTTGTCGGATGCGGCTGATCCGCGCAACCACGTTTGATAGATTGGAGAGAGAGACGTAAATGGATAGACAACCGATTATCTCTGCCAAAGACGTGGAGATCACTTTCAGCCTGCGCGGCCGCAAGCTGAACGCCATCCGCAAGTGCTCGCTGGACCTGTACGAAGGCGAGACCCTTGCCATCGTGGGCGAGTCCGGTTCGGGCAAGTCCGTATTCACCAAGACCTTTGTGGGTATGCTGGATGCCAACGGTAAGATCACCGGCGGCTCCATTATGTTCGAAGGCCGCGATATGACCAAGTTCACCGAGAAGGATTGGCTGGGTGTCCGCGGCAAGAAGATCGCCATGGTCATGCAGGACCCCATGACCAGCCTGAACCCGCTGAAGAAGATCGGCAAGCAGATCCAGGAGAGCATTGAGCATCACCAGGGTCTGAAGGGCGAGGAAGCCAAAAAGGCTGCCATCGAGATGCTGGGCAAGGTGGGTATCCCCGACCCCGAGCGTCGGTACGAGCAGTACCCCCACGAGTTCTCCGGCGGTATGCGTCAGCGTGTCGTCATTGCCATTGCAGCGGCCTGCCGCCCGCAGGTCCTGATCTGCGACGAGCCCACCACTGCACTGGACGTGACCATTCAGGCACAGATCCTGCAGCTGATCCGCGACCTGCAGAAGGAGCTGGGCATGTCCGTTATCTACATCACCCATGACCTGGGCGTTGTGGCAAACGTGGCAGACCGTGTGGCCGTGATGTATGCCGGCCAGATCGTGGAATACGGCACCGTGGAGGAAATCTTCTACGACGCATGGCACCCCTACACCTGGGCTCTGCTGCAGGCTCTGCCGCAGCTGGGTACCAAGGGTGAGGCCCTGCCCAGCGTGGATGGTACTCCCCCGAACCTGTTCAATGAGATCAAGGGTGACGCATTTGCGCCCCGCAACAAGCATGCGCTGGCAATCGACTTTGTGCAAGAGCCTCCGTTCTTCCAGGTGTCCGAGACCCACGCCGCAAAGACCTGGTATCTGGACCCGCGCGCTCCCAAGATCGAGCGGCCGCACTCCATCCAGAACCTGCGTGAGAAAATGGGAAAGATGGGAGGCGCCAACTTAAATGGCTGAACGCGAAAAGCTGATTGAGCTGAAAGACCTTCAGATCACCTTTGGCTCCGGTAAGAAGAAATTTGTCGCTGTCGATCATGTCAACTTTGACATCTATAAGGGCGAGACCTTCTCGCTGGTCGGCGAGTCCGGCTCCGGAAAGACCACCATTGGCCGTGCCATCTGCCGCATCAACCCGACCTCCGGCGGCGACATCTTCTTCAAGGGCCAGAAGATCAACGGCAAGATCTCCAAGGAACTGGACAAAGAGGTCATCCGTAAGATCCAGATGATCTTCCAGGACCCCATGGCTTCGCTGAATGAGCGCGCCAAGGTGGAGTATATCATTGCCGAGGGCCTGCTGAACCATCATCTCTACAAGGATCAGGATGACCTGCACGAAAAGGTGATGAACGCCCTGCATGAGGTCGGCCTGCTGCCGGAGTTTGCCTCCCGCTTCCCCCACGAGTTCTCGGGCGGCCAGCGCCAGCGCATCGGCATTGCCCGTGCTCTGGTCATGGAGCCGGAGTTCATCGTGGCCGATGAGCCCATCTCTGCACTGGATGTCTCCATCCGTGCACAGGTGCTGAACCTGCTCAACGAGATGAAGAAGAGCCGCGGCCTGACCTACCTGTTCATTGCACATGACCTGTCGGTGGTCCGGTTCATCTCGGATCGTATCGCTGTTATCAGCAAGGGCCGCATCGTGGAGCTGGCTGAGGCGGAGGAGCTGTTCCTCCATCCGCTGCATCCCTACACCAAAGCCCTGTTGAGCGCGGTTCCCATCCCTGACCCCAGCCTTGAAAAGCACAAGAAGCTGCTGGTCTATGACCCCTCGATCCACGATTACAGCGTGGACAAGCCGGTCTGGGAAGAGATCGCAAACGGCCACTTTGTGTATGGCAACCAGCGTGAGCTGGAAGGCTACCGCAAGGAGTATGAAAGCCAGCTGTAAGCTGAACCGCTTTCCTGTATTTTAACACAATGACCCCGCCGCGCTGGGAGCTTTCCCGCGCGGCGGGGTTTTGTGCTGTCAGGGAGCAAAAAACAGAACCGGACGCTTCAAAAACGTCCGGTTCTGCTTTTTGCTATGGGTTAACTCGATCAGGCCTGAGTGGCTGCGTCGTATGCGGCAGCAAACTCATCGTACTGTTCGGTGGTGTAGGCCTCCTCGCTGGTCTCCCAGTTCACAGCCTTGTAGTTGCAGGGACCATACATTGCGTTGATCTTGCTGTACTCGTTGACGTGAGTCAGGCACCAGGTGATATCATAGACGGTGGGGAAAATCAGGTTCTCGTCCAGGAAGTAAGCCTCGGCCTTGGCAAATGCAGCGTAGCGTGCATCAGTGTCGTCAACAATGGCACGGGCCTCGTTCACCAGATCGGTGAACTTCTCATAGGCAGCCACCAGCTCGGTCTGGTAGCTGGCGGGACCATTGTTCACAATGCCTGCAATGTTGGTCATGTTGCAGCTGTAGTAAGCGTTTTCATCGTGAATGATGATCTGGGTCAGGAAGTTGATGGGATCACCGAAGTCAGCGCCCCAGCCCATGTGGGTGAAGCTCTGCAGCTTGGGAGCCACGACTTCCTTCATGGTGGAGGACACGAAGGTATTGACATCCAGCACGATGAAGTCATCGCCGAAGCTGTCGGTGAAGCACTGCTTCAGGACGGTGGCGTGGTCCAGAGCGGAGGTGGAGCCGGCCAGAATGTAGTAGGAGCAGTGGACAGGGAAGGTGACACCAATGGCGCTCAGCTCTTCCATGGCCTGCTTCTTCAGCTCGGTGATGTCGCCGTTGTTGGCGCGCAGACGTTTCATGGTTTTGCCATCGTAAGCCTCGCCGTCCAGACCCATCTCCTTGGCCACCAGGTTGGTGTAGTCGGTGCCATCAGAGGTGTAGCACAGGCCCTTCATGGTGAAGAAATCGTTCTCACACTTCAGGGGATTGATGGGGTTGTAACGGGCGAAGAACTTGTTCAGCACCATGCCCTTGGAGAAGCACTGACGGAAGGCCTTGTTGGCAATGGCCTTGTTCCAGTTCTCATCGGGGGTGCCATCGGTGTTCTTCTTGTCGTAGTTGAAGATGAAGCAGTAGCTGAACTTCTTGGCACGCTTCTCGCACAGCTGCTGATTGTACTCGTTGGAAGGATCGGACTGAATGGTGGTGATGCTGCTCTCGCCCAGGTCCACCTCGTCCAGTTCGCGGTTCTGATACAGCTGCAGGCTGATGGAACCGTCGCTGATCATGGTGACAGTGAAGCGCTCAAAGCGGCTGACGTTGGCAGCATCGTAGTAGTTGGGGTTGGGGATGTAGCTCTTGGTGTTGCCCTGGATGTACTCCTCCACCACATAGGGTCCGTTGTACCACATGGTGGTGTTGTCGCAGCTCCGGAAGCCATCGACACCCAGCTCCTCGATCAGAGCAGGGGCCACGGGGTAGAAGCTGTTGTAGGCGGCAACGGTATCAAAGTAGGGGCAGGCGCTGGGGCAGGTGAACACCAGAGTGTAATCATCCGGAGCCTCAATGCCCACACCGGCAGCCAGCATGTCCTCGTAGGTCATGTCAGCGGCAGCGTCACCGGCTTCCTTGGTCAGCTCGTAGTACTCGTAAGCGCCCACAATGGTATCGTTGGGCATGGAGGTGTTGTTGGCCTCGTTCTTGATGGCGTTCATCACCCATTCAAAACCAACCAGGAAGTCCTTGCTGGTCAGGTGAGCCTTCACCTCACCGTTGCAATCCACCCAGTCCACGTCGTCCCGCAGGTGGAAGGTCCAGACGGTGGCATCCTCATTGTGCTCCCAGCTGGAAGCGATGGCGGGAACCACCTTGCCGTAGCAGTCAAAGCTCAGCAGGCCGTCCCACAGGTTGGTGACCACGTTGGCATCCTCAGCCCTCTGGCTGTACAGCATGTTCCAGCTTTCCAGCTCACGGTTGCCGCTCTCAAAGGAGATGAACTCCTTCAGGGGGGTAGCGCCGGTGGAGTTGGGGGCAGCAGCACCGCTGGCGGCAGCGCCATTGCCGGTGTTGTTGGACTTTTCGCCGCAGGCTGCCAGCAGGCTGGCGGCACCCACAGCACCTGCACCCTTCAGGAAGGTGCGGCGATCAAAATTGAAGCTCATTGGATGATCCTCCCAGATCTTGCGCGGACAGAGCCGCGCGTTTTTCCTTTTCCTAAACGCAGTGAGGCTGTCTGCCTTTCCAAAAAGTGCACAGGAAAGACAAAAGTCGCACCACTGTATATTTTAGCACTTTACTGAAAAGAAGTCAATCCGCCACAGCATAGAATTGGAAACAAAACGGTGACAAACACTTTCATGGGAAAAGAATGTGGAAAAAATTACTATAAAATGGAAAGAACTGTATATCTGTGAAGAACAGGCAAAAGAGAGGAACTGTTCACGCTGTGCGCACAAAACAGCTATCTTTTTTCACAAAAACATGATACAATAAAGTGTATCTGTATCAATAAGGAGCGCACCATGAAGAAACTGACCTCGATGTACAAACGCTACATGTTCCACCCCATTTTATATAAGACCGTGACCCGCACCTCCATTGTGGCCGTGCTGATGCTGCTGTGGCAGCGCTATGTCAGCGATGGCACGTTTACCATCTGGGAGGCCCCGGGCTTTCTGTGCGGCGTGGTGCTGCTCATCTGGGCCTGGGTGGACTACCTGCGGCTGGATGGCGTGACCATCCACCATCTGCTGGAGGAATTCAAGGGGATGGGCAAGCGGCAGAAAAAGATCCATTCCACCCGCTCCATCATCGACTATGCGGATGAGAAGATCGTCTCCTTTGAGGAGCTGGAACCCGAGGAGCGCACCTATTGCAGCCTGCTCTCCAATCTGGTGCTGGGCCTGCCGCTGGTCGCTGCTGCGCTGATCGCCAGTGCACTGTAAGGGGGCCGCGGCATGGAACAAGAGCACAAGCAGCTGGTCATCGGCATTCTGGCCCATGTGGACAGCGGCAAGACCACCCTTTCCGAGGCCCTGCTCTACGGCACCGGCACCATCCGCAAGCTGGGCCGGGTGGACCATAAGGATGCCTTTCTGGACACCGACGCGCTGGAAAAGGCGCGCGGCATTACCATTTTCTCCAAGCAGGCCCTCTTCACGGCGGGCAATACCGATTTTACCCTGCTGGACACCCCGGGCCATGTGGATTTTTCCACGGAGACCGAGCGGACACTGCAGGTGCTGGATTATGCGGTGCTGGTCATCAGCGGCACCGACGGCGTGCAGAGCCATACCGAGACGCTCTGGCGGCTGCTGCGGCGGTACCGCATCCCCACCTTTGTGTTCGTGAACAAGATGGACCTGCCCGGCCCGGGCAGGGAAGCGCTTCTGACCCAGCTGAACCGTCGGCTGGGGGATGGCTTTGTGGATTTTGGGGCAGAGCAGGCCGACCGGGACGAGGCGCTGGCTCTCTGCGATGAGCGGCTGATGGAGACGATGCTGGACCGGGGAATCCTGACCGATACCGACCTCATCCCCGCCATTGCCCGGCGGCATGTGTTTCCTTGCTGGTTTGGCTCAGCCCTGAAGCTGCAGGGGGTGGATGCGCTGGTGGAGGGCCTTGACCGCTATACCCGCCCGGCCCCTGCGCTGGAAGCCTTCGGGGCCAAGGTGTTCAAGGTGAGCCAGGATGAGCAGGGAAACCGCCTGACCTGGCTGCGGGTGACCGGCGGCGCGCTCAAGGTGAAAGCCCAGCTCACCGGAGAGGTCGACGGGGAGCCATGGGCCGAAAAGGCCAACCAGCTGCGGCTCTACTCCGGTGCAAAGTTCACGCTGGCGGAGCGCATCGGGCCCGGCCAGGTGTGCGCCGTTACCGGCCTGACCAAAGCCCGCCCCGGCGAGGGTCTGGGGGCGGAACGGGACAGCGACCTGCCGGTGCTGGAGCCGGTGCTGAGCTATCAGGTGCTGCTGCCCGAGGGCGCGGATGTGCACGCCGCGCTGGGAAAGCTCCATCGGCTGGAAGAAGAGGAGCCCCAGCTCCATGTGGTCTGGAACGAGACCTTGGGCGAGATCCATGTCCAGCTGATGGGCGAGATCCAGCTGGAGGTGCTGAAAAGCCTGCTGGCTGAGCGGTACGGGCTGGAGGTCAGCTTCGGCCCCGGCGGCATCCTGTATAAGGAGACCATCACCGAAGCCATGGAGGGTGTGGGCCACTACGAGCCCCTGCGCCACTATGCAGAAGTCCACCTTAAGCTGGAGCCGCTGCCCCGAGGCAGCGGGATGCAGTTTGCCACCGACTGCCGGGAAGAGGTGCTGGACAAGAACTGGCAGCGGCTGGTGCTGACGCATCTTGAGGAAAAGCAGCATCTGGGCGTGCTCATCGGGGCATCCCTGACCGATGTGAAGATCACCCTCATTGCGGGCCGAGCTCACCTCAAACACACCGAGGGCGGCGACTTCCGGCAGGCGACCTACCGCGCCGTCCGGCAGGGCCTGATGATGGCAAACCAGATCCACAAGACCCAGCTGCTGGAGCCGTGGTATTCCTTCCGGCTGGAGCTGCCCTCTGACAACGTGGGCCGCGCCATGAACGATATCCAGAACATGGGCGGCAGTTTTGACCCGCCCGAGACCGGAGCCGACGGGGATACCACCCTGCTCACCGGCACGGCACCGGCCTCCACCATGCGCAGCTACCCCATGGAGGTGGTGGGCTACACCCGGGGCAGGGGACACCTGACCCTGACGCTGGACGGTTACCGCCCCTGCCACAATGCAGCAGAGGTCATCGAGGCCGCGGGCTATGAGCCGGAACACGACCTCGACAACCCGGCGGATTCGGTGTTCTGCGCCCACGGGGCCGGATTTGTGGTGCCCTGGGAACAGGTGCGCAGCCACATGCATGTAGACAGCGGCTGGGGCAGGACTGCAAAGACCGAGGAAACGGTGCAGGCCCGTCCCCGCCGGATGGCCGCCTATCGTGCTACTTTGGAAGAGGATGCTGAGCTGCTGAAGATCTTTGAACAGACCTATGGGCCCATCAAGCGGGACCCGCTGGCGGCGTTCCGCCCCACCCAGAAGCGGGAACGCCCCGATTTCAACGCCGAGCAGTGGGAGATCCAGCCCGAATACCTGCTGGTGGACGGCTACAACATCATCTTTGCATGGGACGAGCTGAACGCACTCTCCAAAGAGAGCCTGGAAGCGGCCCGCCACAGGCTGATGGACATCCTCTGCAACTATCAGGGCTTTAAGAAGTGCGTGCTCATCCTTGTGTTTGATGCCTACCGTGTGCCGGGCAGCCCCGGCAGCATAGAGCAGTACCACAATATCCATGTGGTCTACACCCGGGAAGCCGAGACCGCCGATATGTTCATTGAGCGTGTCACCCATGAGATCGGCAAGGGCCGCCGCGTCCGCGTGGCTACCTCTGATGGCATGGAGCAGGTCATTATCCTGGGCCATGGTGCCCTCCGGGTCTCTGCCCGCATGTTCCATGAAGAGGTGCAGGAAGCGGAGAAGGAGATCCGGAGGTATTTGCAGGGGGAAGGGTAACATCCTCGCCCTCTCCGTCAGCGCTTACGCGCTGCCACCTCTCCCAAAGGGAGAGGCAATGCTGCCTTTATCCAAGACCCGCAATAGGCTCCCCCTTTGGGGGAGCTGGCAAAGCCTTACGGCTTTGACTGAGAGGGTGAAATCTCACCTGAAAGGAGCCGCTGATGTTTGAAACAACTTCCGATTTTGTCTGGCAGGCCATCCGGCCCCGTCCCCGGGACGCGCATAAGGGAACCTTTGGTTCCGTGCTGGCGGTGGCGGGCAGTGCGTCCTACCGGGGCGCGGCGGCGCTGGCCGTGGAAGGTGCCCTGCGCACCGGAGCCGGCATCGTTACGCTGGCAAGTGTGGAGCCGGTGCTGGCGGCTGTGGCCGCCCGCCTGCCCGAGTGCTGTCTCTGCCCCTGCGAAGCGGGGGCAGAGGGCGGCATCTCGCCCCAGAATATCGACCGCATCCGGCGGCAGAAGGCCTCTGTCCTGCTGGCGGGCCCCGGGCTGGGTTATACGGCCCAGAGCGCGGCCCGTGCCGCCGAGACCCGGGCGCTGGTGAAAACGCTCCTGCCCGGCTTTTCCGGCAGTGCAGTGCTGGATGCGGACGGCCTGAACGCGGCCGCTGACCTGCTCCAAACGGAAAAAATGCTTCACCCTCAAGGGGAATTGATTTTAACGCCCCACCCCGGTGAGATGGCCCGGCTGACCGGACACTCTGCGGCAGAGATCAATGCGGACCGAGAAGGCATGGCGCTGCGCTATGCGAAAGCATGGAATGCTGTGGTGGTGCTGAAGGGGGCGCACACCGTCATTGCAGGGCCGGATGGCCGCTGCGCGGTCAATCCCACCGGCAACCCGGGGCTTTCCCGGGGCGGCAGCGGGGATGTGCTGGCGGGCATGACCAGCGCCCTGCTGGCCTGCGGTCTGCCTGCCTTTGAGGCCGCCGCCTGTGCCGTTTATCTCCATGGTGCAGCTGCCGACCGTGCCGCTGCCCTGCACGGGGAAACCGGGATGCTCCCGCATGATCTGCTGGATGCGCTGGGGACCCTGTTTGCCGAAAACGGGCGCTGAGCAAGGGAAAATCCCATCATAAAAGAAACGCTTCCCTTCCTCTGGATTTGTGTTATACTGGAGCTATCCAAAACACAACGATCTGCCGGAAAGGAAGCGTTTCTTTTATGGTTCCTGCACTGGAAAAAATCATTGCCGAGAGCGACCGCATCGTCTTTTTTGGCGGCGCGGGGGTCTCCACCGAAAGCGGCATCCCTGATTTCCGCAGCGTGGACGGCCTGTACCACCAGAAGTACGATTACCCGCCCGAGACCATCCTGAGCCACACCTTCTGGGAGGAGAACCCCGAGGAGTTCTACCGGTTCTATCGGGATAAGCTCATTGTGAAGGGGGCAAAGCCCAACGCTGCCCACCTGCGGCTGGCAAAGCTGGAGCGGGAGGGCAGGCTGAAAGCCATCGTCACCCAGAACATCGACGGCCTACATCAGGCGGCAGGCTCCAAGACCGTTTACGAGCTCCATGGCAGCACCCTGCGCAACTACTGCGTGAAGTGCGGCGCATTCTATGATGTGGACTTCATTGCCAACAGTACCGGCGTGCCCCGCTGCCCCAAGTGCGGCGGCATCGTCAAGCCGGATGTCGTTCTGTATGAGGAAGGACTGGACGAGGAGGTGCTCTCCGGGGCCGTGTCTGCCATCCGCCAGGCGGATACTCTCATCATCGGCGGCACCAGTCTGGTGGTCTACCCGGCGGCGGGGCTTATCCGGTACTTCCGGGGCCGCCATCTGGTGGTCATCAACATGCAGCCCACCGGGGCCGATGCGCAGGCCGACCTGTGCATTGCCAAGCCCATCGGTCAGGTGCTGAGCGAGAATGTTTTGTTGGAGGACTGAGATGAAAGCTGTCATTCTGGAAAGCTATGTCATGGAGAAAGGCGACCTCGACTGGTCGGGGGTAAAGGCATTGGTGCCCGATACCGTCAGTTATGTCCGCACGGCCTACGAGGAGATCGCCCCCCGCATTGGAGATGCGGACATCGTTCTGCTGAACAAGTGCCGCATGGATGAGGAGATCTTACAGCAGTGCCCGAACCTGAAATGGGTGGGCATCATTGCCACAGGAACCGACAACCTGGATCTGGAAGCCTGCCGCCGCCACGGCGTTGCAGTGGCCAATGTGCCGGGCTACTCTACCTACAGCGTGGCCCAGATGACCTTCAGCCTGCTGCTGGCCATCTGCCAGTGCGCGGAGCGCTACAACCGTGCCGTCAAGCAGGGGTGCTGGCAGCTGGATATCCCGGAGAGCATCGGCCTGCTGCCCCAGATGGAGCTCTACGGCAAGACCTATGGCGTTTACGGCTATGGCAGCATTGGGCGGCAGTCAGCCCGCATTGCCAGAGCCTTTGGCATGGAGGTGCTGGTCTGCACCCGCACCGTCCGGCCCGAATACGCCGCCGACGGTGTGGAGTTCGTGGATTATGATACCCTGCTGAGACGGTGCGATATCCTCAGCCTGCACTGCCCGGCCACGCCCCAGACCCGGGGCCTTGTCAACGCGGAGGCGCTGGCCAGGATGAAGCCCGGGGCCATTCTGCTCAACACGGCCCGGGGCGCGCTGGTGGATGAGGAGGCCGTGGCAGCGGCTCTCCACAGCGGTCAGCTGGGCTTTTACGGGGCCGATGCCTTTGTCACCGAGCCTCTGCCTCAGGAAAGCCCCCTGCGGGCAGAACCCCACGCTATCCTCACACCGCACATTGCGTGGACGACCCGGGAGGCTTTGCAGAACCTGATGGACATTACCACCCGGAACCTGCGCACCTGGCTGGAAGGAAACGGCGAGCACATCGTCAACAGATAAAAAGGAGAGATGAATCATGCAGGCAACCATTCACAACGAATTCCTGACCCTGACCGTGGATACCCATGGTGCCGAAGCAGTCAGCCTGAAAAATGCCGCCGGGCAGGAGATGCTCTGGCAGGCCGACCCGGCTGTCTGGAAGCGCCACGCTCCCATCCTTTTCCCCTGGACGGGCAAGCTGCCCGGCGGCACTTTTGAGGCAAAGGGCAAGACCTACAAGGGCGGCCAGCATGGCTTTGCCCGCGATGTGGAGCATACCCTGCTCAAGGCCGAGGGCGATACCATCCAGCTGGAGCTGCGCGCGGATGAAGCCATAAAAGCCGAGCGCTTCCCCTTTGACTTTGTGCTCACCAGCACCTTCCGGCTGGACGGCAAGACCGTGCACCACACCTTGAGCGTGCGCAACCCCGGTACCGAGGAACTGCGCTTTGGCATCGGCTACCACCCGGCCTTCAACATCCCCTTTGATGCCGCGCACACCACTACGGATTATGAGTTCCGCTTTGACCAGCCGGAAAGCCCGGTCATTCTGGACGCTTACCCCAACGGCCTGCTGACCGGCAAAAACCATTACCAGTGGAAGAACCAGCAGGCCATCCCGCTGACGGATGACCTGTTTGCCAACGACAGCTTCTGCATGGCGGGCCTGCGCACCAAAACGGTCGGCATCTACGAAAAGGACACCGGCCGCCACATTGTGTGCAACGTGGAAGGCTATCCCTACTC
>OOBO01001155.1_pt1 | contig 19154 bp, 15 predicted proteins | sample 1671031 | NCBI WGS metagenome assembly OOBO01 (sample SAMN06348115, study PRJEB24527) | human gut metagenome | biome: human gut; feature: ankylosing spondylitis patient; material: feces | host: Homo sapiens | place: China | collected 2015-10 | reverse complement strand
CTACTGTGCAAAAACGGAGCAACGGCACAAAAAAGGAGCACACCATGAGCAAACCCACTGCGTTCCCGCTGGATGAGAGCAGGCTGCCCTTCGAGATTCCGAGGGACGAGCCGTACCGCGAGAAAATTGCCAGGCTGGGCCAGATGATCACGGACCGCATCCCGGCCAAAAAGGGCATTCTGACGAAAGATGACCCCGAATACTGGGGCTTGGCGTCCATCGTGACCGACGAGATGGCGGACGTTGCCTTAAAAATGAAGGTCCGCAAGCCCATGACCCTGCCCGAGCTGATCAAGGCCACGGGCAAGCCAGCCGGGGAGCTGGAGCCGCTTTTGCAGCAGATGGCCGTCGTCGGTCTGCTGGAGTACAACTGGGAGAATCCCCGCCGCGAAAAGCAGTACATCCTGCCGATGTTCGTGCCCGGCAGCGCAGAGTTCTTCAACATGAACAAACAGCAGATCGCCGACCACCCCGAGGTGACAGCCTTCTTTGAGCGGATGACGTTTCTGCCGCTGGAGCACATCACCGCCATGGTGCCCCCGGGCGGCGCAGGCATCGGTATGCACGTCATCCCGGTGGAAAAAGCCATCGAGACCGAGAACCGGTCCGCCGACATTGAGCACATCTCTCACTGGCTGAAAAAATACGACGGCAAGTATGCCGCCGGTCCGTGCAGCTGCCGTATGTCCCGCGCCGCCATGGGCGAAGGCTGCGGCGACGACCCCGACGACTGGTGCATCGGCGTGGGCGACATGGCCGACTACCTCGTCGAGACCAACAAGGGGCATTACGTGACCTACGATGAGGTCATGCAGATCCTGCAGAAGGCCGAGGACAACGGCTTTGTGCACCAAATCACGAACATCGACGGCGAGAATAAGATTTTTGCCATCTGCAACTGCAACGTCAACGTCTGCAATGCGCTGCGCACAAGCCAGCTGTTCAACACGCCGAACATGAGCCGCTCGGCCTACGTGGCGCGTGTCGAGCCGGAGAACTGCGTGGCCTGCGGGCGCTGTGTGGAGTACTGCCCCGCGGGCGCGGTCAAGCTGGGCCAGAAGCTCTGCACGAAGGACGGCCCCATCACCTACCCGAAGCAGGAGCTGCCCGACGCCGTAAAGTGGGGCCCCGACAAGTGGGCCATCGACTACCGCGACAAGAACCGCATCAACTGTTATGACACCGGCACGGCCCCCTGCAAGACGGCCTGCCCCGCGCACATTGCCGTGCAGGGCTATCTGAAAATGGCCGCGCAGGGCCGCTACCGCGACGCGCTGGCGCTGATTAAAAAGGAGAACCCCTTCCCCGCCGTCTGCGGGCGCGTCTGCAACCGCCGGTGCGAGGACGCCTGCACCCGCGGCACCGTGGATCAGGCCGTGGCCATCGACGCCGTCAAAAAGTTCATTGCCGAGCAGGACCTGAACGCCGCGCACCGCTACGTGCCCGACGTTGTCCAGCCGTCGCTGCAGGGCCCGTGGCCGCAGAAGATCGCCATCATCGGCGGCGGCCCCGCGGGTCTGTCCTGCGCCTATTTTCTGGCAGTGCAGGGCTACAAGCCCACCGTATTTGAGAAAAACGAGCGTCCCGGCGGCATGCTGCGCTACGGAATCCCTTCGTTCAAGCTCGAGAAAAACGTCATTGACGCCGAAATCGACATTCTGCGGGAGCTGGGCGTTGACATCCGCTGCGGTGTCGAGGTCGGCAAAGACGTCACGCTGGCCGAGCTGCGCCGACAGGGCTACCGGGCGTTCTATATCGCCATCGGCTGCCAGGGCGGGCGCCGGGCCGGTGTGCCCGGCGAGGACGCCGCGGGTATCGAGACCGCCGTCCACCTGCTGCGCACCGTCGGCGGTGACGAGAGCCGCAAAATGACCGGAAAGACCGTCGTCATCGGCGGCGGCAACGTTGCCATTGATGCGGCGCGCGTGTCTCTGCGCTGCGGTTCCGACGGCGTGACGATGGTCTGTCTGGAGCCGCGGGACAAGATGCCGGCCTCGCCGGATGAAATTGCCGAGGCCGAGGAGGAGGGCACCAAAATCACCTGCGGCTACGGCCCGAAGGAGTTCCTTTCCGAGAACGGCCATGTGACCGCCGTCGTGCTGAAAAAGTGCACCGGCCTTTACAACGCGGAGGGCCGTTTTGCGCCCACCTACGATGAAAACGATACCATCACCCTGCCGTGCGACAACGTTGTTTTAAGCATCGGCCAGTGCATCGAGTGGGGCGATTTGCTCAACGGCGAGGCCGTGCAGCTGGGCCGCGGCCAGGGCGCTGTGGCCGACGCGCTGACCTACCAGACCGCCCAGCCGGACATTTTCGTCGGCGGCGACGTCTGCACCGGACCGCGGTTTGCCATTGACGCGATTGCTGCGGGCAAGCAGGGGGCAATTTCCATCCACCGCTTTGTGCAGCCCAACACAAGCCTGACGATTGGCCGCAACCGCCGCGACTTCCACGAGCTGGACAAGTCGAATCTGGCGCTGGGCGAGTATGACCGCGCACCGCGCCAGTCCGCCGCGCTGGATGCGGACATTGACGCGCACCGTTCCTTCCGTGACGCGCACCTGACGCTGACCGAGGATCAGGTCAAAATCGAGACAGCGCGCTGTCTGGGCTGCGGTGCCAGCGTTGTGGACCCGAACAAGTGCATTGGCTGCGGCGTCTGCACGACAAAGTGCGAGTTTGATGCCATCCGCCTGCACCGCGACCTGCCCGAGTGCAGCAAGATGGTCAGGAGCGAGGACAAGTTCAAGGCCATTCTGCCCTACATGGCGAAGCGCGAGATCAAGATCCGCTTTGCCAAGAAGGAGAAGTAATGCACGAGCTTGGCATTGTATTCCACATCATCCGCACGGTGGAGGACGTAGCCCGGCAGAACGACGTGACGCGCATCCGGCGCGTGACGCTGCAGCTGGGCGAGGTCTCCGGCGTGGTGGAGAGCTACCTGCAGGACTGCTGGAAGTGGGCGGCGGCGAAATCAGAGCTTTTGCCCGGCGCGGTGCTGACCGTGGAGACCATCCCCGCCGTGACCGTGTGCGAGGACTGCGGCCAACAGTACCCCACCGTGCAGTTTGGCCGCACCTGCCCCCACTGCCAGAGCCCGCGCACCCACCTTTTGCAGGGCAATGAGATGTTGATCAAAGAAATCGAGGCCGTGGAGACAGGCCCCACCGCCCCGGAGAGGGCGTGAATCTGCATGAAATACAAAATTTTCCGCATTGAGGAACAGATGTACGGCTGCGAGGAGCCGCCCGCCGACCAGCCGATTCTGGTTGACGTAGTGCTGGAAAGTGCTGACGGCACGCGGCGCGTGCTCCCCTACCCCGACGAAGCGCTGCGCTGCGGCGGAATGGAGGAAGGCGACAGCGTCGAATTGACCGACGGCATCCTTCGCAAGGTATAATTTTCCCAAAAACAAAAGGGGCTGTTGCGTGTGCAGCAGCCCCTTCTATGTTTTTTACAAAGTTTATTCTTCCGTAGAAATATCGCGGCCAAAGTATTTTTCGCTCAATGCCTTCAGCGTACCGTCGGCGCGCAGCTCGTCAATGGCGGCATCAATGGCCGTGCGCAGAGCGGCAGTCTCGTCGCCCTTGCGCATCGGGATGGCGATCTGGTTCGCATCGTCGGTCAGCACGGCGATCTTCACATTCGCGTCGGGGTGCTCCTTCGTGTAATCGTAGAAGGTCATCTCGGCGTTCAGCGTCGCGTCGATGCGCCCGCTCAGCAGCAGCTCAAACGTCTGGTTCAGGTCGTCAACGCCCGTCACCGTCGCGCCGTACTGCTCGGCCAGCTCGGCGTAGGTGCTGGAGATCGTGTTTGCGGTCTTTTTGCCCTTCAGATCCTCCAGCGTGTTGATGCTGTCATCGTCGTCCTTGGTGATGACGGCGGTGCGGTTGAAGGCGTAGGGCGTCGAGAAGTCGTATTTTTCGGCGCGTTCGGGGGTGATGTCCACGCCGTTGACCATGATGTCATAGCGGCCCGCGTCCAGACCGGCCAGCAGGCCGTCCCACTCGCCCTCGACAAACTGCGGCTCAACGCCCAGCTTCTTCGCGATCTCGGTGGCGACCTCGACGTCGTAGCCGACGAGGTTGTCGTTTTCATCGTGGTAGGTCCAGGGTGCCCATGTGCCCTCCATCGCAACCGTGATGGTACCCTTGGCCTGGATCTCGCTCAACAGGTCGCCGGACGCGGCCTCGGCGGTGCTCCCGGCGGCGGATTCTGCTGCGGGCGCGGTGGCGGCGCTGCTGCCGCAGGCGGTCAGGGCCAGCGCGGCGGTCAGGGTCAGGGCGGTCAGCTTGGTCAGGTTCTTCATTACAATAGGCTCCTTTGCTTGTAGGTCTGCAAAAATTCTTTGGTGCGGGGCTGCTGCGGGTCGTTGAAGAACGCCTCGGCGGTGTTCTGCTCCACAATGACGCCCTGCTCCATGAACACCACGCGGTTGGCCGCGTGGCGGGCAAAATCCATCTCGTGGGTCACGACCAGCATTGTGCGGCCTTCCCCGGCCAGGCTGCGCATGACGGCCAGCACCTCGCCGGTCAGCTCGGGGTCCAAAGCGGACGTAGGCTCGTCGAAATAGATGATCTCCGGGTCGGCGGCCATGGCGCGGGCAATCGCCACGCGCTGCTGCTGCCCGCCGGAAAGCTGGCTGGGGTAGTAGTCGGCGCGGTCATCCATACCGACCTTGACCAGCGCGGCGCGGGCGATCTCCTCGGCCCGGCGGCGCGGCATTTTGCGCGCGATGATAAGCCCCTCGGTCACGTTTTGCAGCGCGGTCTTGTTGGCAAACAGGTTGTAGCTTTGAAAGACAAACCCCGTGCGGCGGCGCAGGGCGTTGGCCTCGGCGTGGGTGACGCGGGCCAGGTCTACACGCTGGTCGTCAAACAGCATCGTGCCGCCGTCGGACTTTTCCAAAAAGTTCAGGCAGCGCAGCATCGTTGTTTTTCCGCTGCCGCTGGGGCCCAAAATGGCGACGACGTCGCCCTTGTTCACATCCAGATCGATGCTCTTGAGCACCTGCAAATCGCCAAAGGACTTGCGCAGATTTCTGATTTGCAGCATAGTTCAGCTCCTTTGCGCGCCCTTGCTGTTAAGGTACCGCTCGCCGACGGCCTGCAGGCGGGTCAGCACGGTGCAGAACAGCAAGTAAACCAGACCGACCTCAATGTAGAGGGCCAGCGGCTCATAGGTGCGGGCCACAATGCGCTGGGTCGTCATGAACATTTCGGTCACGGTGATGTTGGCGGCCAGCGAGGTATCCTTGACCATGGCGATCAGCGTACTGGCCAGCGTGGGGAAGGCCGTGCGCAGCGCCTGCGGCAGGATGATGCGGCGGATGATCTGTAAGTAGCTCATGCCGACGCACTGCCCCGCCTCCATCTGGCCTTTGGGCACGGATTCCAGCGCGGCGCGGATGGTCTCGGCGCAGTACGCGCCCTCATTGATGGAAAAGACGAGCACCGCCGCGGGGAACGGCTCAATCAGGATGCCGACGCCGGGCAGGCCGTAGAACACAACGAACAGCTGCACCAGCACGGGCGTGCCGCGGATGACCCAGATATAAAACCGGGCCAGCCGCTGCAAAACGGGCACATGGGCAAACTGCACCAGCGCCACCGCCACCGCGATGATAAGCGCCAGCGTGAACGAGATGGCGGTCAGCGGGATGGTAACGGTCAGGCCGGGCAGCAATATTTTACCAAAGGAATCCACAAGGATTCCCCACAGGCGTTCGGACATGGGGCGGGACTCTCCTTTTTTTGGTTGGGGTTGCGGGAATATTTCCCACTAAAACGGTATGCTATGAGATTGTAGCACACTTTGCCGGATTTTGCAAGAGTGAAATTTGAAGTGAAGTTTAAGGTTGGGGCAGCGTGTCGAAACGCTCTTGTAGGGGCGAGCATTGCTCGCCCGTGCCCGTTTGCCTTGTATGAAAACTGTCCCGGAAATTGCGTTGCGGCGGTAAGCTGACGGGCGACCAATGGTCGCCCCTACACACGCAATAAGGCAGGGATGCAATTTTTCGACAGTCCGGTCTCCCTTGTCAAAGGGAGGCTTTTACCCTGCGGGGTGAGGGTGGGGGGATTGCACGGAAGGTTTACTGTGGCCGCAAGCGGGCACGGCGGCCAGAGGGCTGGCCGCCCTACGTTCCCCTTTTTCGGTAGGATGTAGGGCGGGGTGCCCCCACCCCGCCGAAGTTGGCGGCAGGCAGAATGCAACGGGATTGGCAGACCGTAGGGGCGGATTCCATATCCGCCCGCGGGAGTGTCCGTAGTAGAAATGGAATTGAGTGAAACCACAACAAAAGCACAAAAAATCCCACCGCCGGGTGGCAGTGGGAAAGTAACTTCTAATTAGTGATTAATATTAGGTTTTCGGCTGAACATCATAGGCTCCATTAGAACCAGTAGTAACACCCTCGGTGTAAGTGCAAATCCATGCGCCCTTCGTATAAGAGAGCGTAGAAACCTTACCCGCATAATCACTACCATCAGCCTTTTTCATGGTAATATTAGAAATATTTCCATCGACTTCAGCAAGTTTTTTAATATCACCAACAGCAGCCATCATAGCATCATCAGCCACATCAGCAGCATTTGCACCGTACTTCTCAGCTGCGATAGTTTGCGCAGCCATAACGCAAGAACGTGTTTCAGCAACAATAGCTTCCTTGCGAGCGCGGTCAATGTAGCCAGTCAGAGCCGGAACCAGCAGGGCGGCCAGGATGGCCAGGATGACCAGAACAACGATGAGCTCGACCAGGGTGAAGCCCTTCTTGTTCTTCATTTTGCGAATTTTCTCGAACATGATAAATTCCTCCAATAAATTCTATAAGGACTCCATGCGTCCTCATTTGTGAAAATATAATATCACATAATCTGCCAAATTTCAACAGCCTTATGTAAAAACAGCAAAAACATTTTTTTGCTTCTATTTTCAATTTCCCACCGTTTTGCCTGTTGCACTCCAACCGCCTTGCCGTGGCTGCACCTCTGCCGCCGCGCGGAATTCTACACATATTACCGTCATTTTAAAAATCAGCTGCGCCGTCACGCCAAAAAACGCGGCCAACACCGCCGCCATTGAAACCGCACATATATTGCGTCTATTTTATCTGTGCTGTCTCTGCAAGTGTGGGCAGCAGAGCGCATCGCGTATGGATTTCAGCGTATACAGGCCAATTTTACAGGCGGGCAATTTTTGTGCTATTTTGCATTTTCCCGTGTTCTCTCTCCCCTGCCCGGCCACGGGGACGCTCATTTGTGAAAACACCGCAAATTCCGGTGCAAAAGTGTGGTATACTGCAAGATTTTGTGCTATACTGGATAAAAAATCAACACAGCCGGGCCGCGCCCGGCACAAAAGGGGCCACACATGAAAAACACCACCGAGGAAAAACGCGAGGCCATCCCCAACAGCGTCAGCCGGATGCTGCTGGCGGGCATCGGCGTACTTTTGCAGGTTTTATGGATCTTCTGGCTTGCCCTCAAGCTGAACGACTACTCCACCGCCATTCAGGTATGCACGTCGGTACTGACATTTTTGATTACACTACGTATATATGGGCTGCATATCAACTCCGCGTATAAAATTTCGTGGATCATTCTGATTTTGCTGTTTCCCATCTTCGGTCTGACCATCTATCTGCTGTTTGGCCGCAGCGGGGCCGTCAGCGTCATGCGCCGCCGTTTCGGTGAAAATTTGACGATGCTGCGCCGGTATCACGCACCCATTTTGCAGCAGCGCCGCGCCCTGCCCTACCCGGACCGCATCACCCGCAACCACGCCCGCTATTTGCAGGACCGCGCGGGCTACCCCGCCTATGACAACACAGATGTGACGTTCTACGGCGACACCTGCGAGGCGCTGGAGGCCCAGAAAACAGCCCTGCGCAGCGCGGAAAAGTTTATTTTCATGGAATACCACGCCATTGAGGACGCCTCCGCCTGGCAGGAGCTGGAGGATATTCTGGCCGAGCGCGCCGCCCACGGCGTGGAGGTGCGCGTATTTTACGACGACGTGGGCAGCATCGGGTTTATCAACAGCAAATTTGTCAAAAAGCTGGCGGCGCGCGGCATACAGTGCCGCCGGTTCAACCCGGTCATCCCGATTTTGAACGTCTTTATGAACAATCGCGACCACCGCAAAATCACCGTTGTGGACGGGCGCGTCGGCTTTACCGGCGGCTACAATCTGGCGGAGGAGTACTTCAACCGCACCCACCCTTACGGCCAGTGGAAGGACAGCGGCATCCGGCTGGAGGGTGACGCCGTGCGCGGCCTGACGCTGATTTTCTTAGAGCTGTGGGGCGCAACGCAGAAGGCAGCCCCCGAGGTCGAGCGCTATCTGCCCGATGTGCCCTACACCGCGCGGGAGAATGCCGTGGTGCTGCCCTACGCGGACAATCCGCTGGACGACGAGGCCACCGGCGAGAACGTCTACCTGAACATGATCCGCAGTGCGAAGGACTACGTCTACATTACAACGCCCTACCTTATTTTAAGTGACGAGATGCAGCGCACACTGCGGCTGGCCGCGTCCAGCGGCGTTGATGTGCGGATCATCACGCCGGGCATCCCGGACAAAAAGCTGATCTTCTCGGTCACGCGCAGCTATTACGCCAGCCTTGCCAAGAGCGGCGTGCGCATTTATGAGTACGCGCCCGGGTTCATCCACGCGAAGCAATGCGTAGCCGACGGCACGGAAGCCGTTGTGGGTACGATCAATTTTGACTTCCGCAGCCTGTACCTGCACTTTGAGAACGCCTGCTGGTTCTGCGGCTGCAGCGCCGTGGCCGATGTGCGCCGCGATTTTGACGCGCTGTTCCCCGTCTGCCGCGAGGTCACGCAGGAGTACGCCGACACCCGCAGCCTGGCCGTGCGCGGCTGGGACTGCGTGCTGCGGCTGTTCAGCCCGCTGATGTGACTGGCTGTGCGCCGGGCGCGGCAAGTGGAATTTTCCCAAAGAAATCTGTACTATTCCACGTTGCAAACCGCCGCTGCGCGCCGTACAATAAAGACAAAATCCAGACTGTCAAATGAGGTGCATACCAATGGAGCATATAGCATGGAAGGGCCGCATCAAGCCCGGCTGCAAAGCGGAATATCAGCGCCGCCACGCGGAGATCTGGCCCGAGATGGTCGAGGTGCTGAAGGCTGCGGGCATCTGCAACTACAGCATCTTCTACTGTAACGACGAGCTGTTCGGCTACTATGAGTGCGCGAAGGGCGTTGCCTACGCCGAGAAGGTACAGGCCGAAAGCCCCGTTGTGGACCGCTGGAACGACTACATGAAGGACATTCTGGAGCTGGAAATGGACCCTGTGACCGGCGCCCAGCCCAAGCTGGAGCAGGTGTTCCGTTTGGATTAAACGCGCATAAGACAGCAAAGCCGCCCGTGTCAGGCTGACACGGGCGGCTTGTGTTTTTATGGCAGGTGCAGCGCAGGCGGTGTTGCCTTTAGGGTATTTACAACACGATGCGGAACGCGACGCGGTGCTCTCCTTCCCCGCTGACGCGGTAAGGCTCCTCCACATCGGTGCCCCAGCTGTCGATGCCGCCGACGCCGCGGGCTGCGCCCAGGATCGTCACGCTCGTGCGGCCCGTGGCGGGCAGCTCGGTGATGTGCTGGGCGGCCTCGATCTCCTGCGCGGTGTTGGGCAGTGCGCTGAAGGCAAACGGCGCGTCGGCCTGTTCAATCGTCAGCGCAGCCGCCGTTTGGCCGCAGGCGTTGTGCTGCTCCAGCGTGAACTGACGGGTGCCCACATGCAGGCCGCAGTCCTGCGGGACGAGAGCCGGCTCAATGTGCGGCACCTCCTCATGGCAGCCAAAGACGCCGCCCTTGCAGCGATCCGGGTAGGTCTCGCCCGAAAGGCCGGTCCAGAGCGTGCGGGCCACGGGGGCAAACGTCTGGAATTTTACGCCGAAGCAGGGCAGCTCGGGCGCACCGGGCACGCCATGATAGACGGCCTCGACCAGCAGCGTGCCCTGCGGCTCCACGGTGTAGGTCAGCTCGGCCTTAGCGCCGGGCACGGTGGGCACGCCGTAGGTATAGCGCACCTGCACACCGTCGGCGGATTTCCGCAAGACCGCAAAGCCGAGGTTCTGCAGGTAGACATCCGCCGCCAGCCAGGCCGCTGCTTTCTGCGGGAAGCCGCAGCCGCGGTCATTGTCGGTGGCGGCGCGCCAGAACGCCGGGCGCGGGGCGCGCCAGAGCCACTCGCTGCCGTTGACGGTCAGCGACGACGGCCCGGCCTCGCCCGCGGAAAAGAGAATTTCAAACCCGTCGCCCCTGACGCCGAGGTTGCCGTCGCCCTCGGTCACGGTCAACGTGCCGGGCTTGCGGGCGGCCTGTGCTTTGGCCGCGTCGCGGTCCGCCCGGGCGGCGGCTGCGGCGTTGCGGGCATCGTGAGCGGCGCGGCGGGCGGGGGTATCGTACCAGTAGCGCACGTCCTGCATGGCGGGTTTCTCGGCACCGTCGGCGTAGACAATGCCGTTGCCGCTGAAGTTGTAATCGGTGTTGCGGTCCGCAAAGTCGCCGCCGTAGCCCAGCACGCTGCGGCCAAGCGCGTCGGTGTGCCGGAGCGCCTGGTCCATGTAGTCCCAGATGAAGCCGCCCTGGTACTGGTCGAACTCGTCGGCCAAGCGCACATAGCTCTCCATGCCGCCCAGCGAGTTGCCCATATCGTGCATATATTCGCAGAGAATGAAGGGCTTCTTCGGGTGGGATTCGAGATACTCGCGGATCTCCCACGGCTTGGCGTACATCCGGCTTTCCATGTCGCTGATGGCGTCGAACGCGCGGCAGTGGAACACACCCTCATAATGCACGAGGCGTCCCGGGTCGTGGTCGTGGAAGAACTGCGACATGGCGAGAATATCCTCGCCCGCGTAGCTCTCATTGCCGCAGGACCAGATCAGGACGGCGGCGTGGTTCTTGTCACGTTCAAACATGCTGCGGGCGCGGTCCACGACGCAGTCCTTCCACTCGGGCAGGCTGCCGGGCACGTTCCAGCTCGGCTCCACCGCGCCGAGCTTCTGCCAGCTGCCATGGCTTTCGAGGTTCGTCTCGTCGATCATGTAGATACCGTTCCGGTCACACAGGTCGTACCACAGGCTCTGGTCGGGGTAGTGGCAGGTGCGCACGGCGTTGATGTTGTTCTTTTTGAACACGGCCATGGCGGCGTGCATGTCGTCGGCGCCGATGGCGCGGCCCCTGTCGGCGTTCCACTCGTGGCGGTTGACGCCGTTGAACACGACACGTTCCCCGTTCAGGCACATGACGCCGTTTATCATCTCAAAGCGGCGGAAGCCGATGTCGTAGGGCACAACTTCCTGCAAAACGCCGTCGGCATCGCGCAAGGTCAGTACGGCGTGGTAGAGCACCGGCGCTGCATGGCTCCACGGCTGGATGCCCTCGATCTCAATCGTATCGCCCGCGGCGGGGCCTTCGTAGACGGCGTATCCCTCGGGGTCGGTCACGACGAGGGCAACCGACGCGCCGTCGGTCTCGCCGTCCAGCTTGACGAGGGGCGTCAGTAGGCCGGTGGTGTTGTCGGCGGCAAGGTCGGCCTTGAGCCAGATGTCGTTGATGTGGACCCTGGGCTTTGCGTACAGGTAGACCGAGCGGAAGATGCCCGAGAAGCGGAAGAAGTCCTGATCCTCGATCCAGGCGGCGCTGCTGCGCTTGTAGACCTCGACGCAGAGGCGGTTGTTCTCGTCCCGAATATACGGTGTCAGGTCAAATTCAGACGGGGTGAAGCTGTCCTCGGCATAGCCGACGAACTGGCCGTTGCACCACAGGTACATGGCCTGCTCCACGCCCTGAAAGCTGACGCAGACGCGCTGGCCGCGCAGGGACTCGTCCAGATCAAACTCTTTGACATAGCTGCCCACGGGGTCATCATTCCAATCGACCTGCGGCGGGCGCAGGAAGCTGCGGCCATCCCACGGGTAGAGGGTGTTGGTGTACTGCAGCTGACCGTAGCCCTGCAGCTCGATGTGCCCGGGCACGCGGATCGTACCGAAGCCGGACAGGTCGGCGTCCGGCTGCCAGAAATCCGCCGGGCGGGCGGCAGGGTTGGCGCTCCACGCAAAGCGCCATGCGCCGTCCAGTGACTGGCGCAGCGATGTCAGGCCGCTTTCGGCCTCGTCCAAGGTGCGGCAGCAGAGATGGTCAGAGTGTGCGTCCAGCCGGTTCACAGCAAAGATGGTGGGGTCACTCAGCCAGCGAAGTTCAGGGGTCATAGGGATCTCTCCTTTACACAATCAGGTTCTTACCGTCATTCTGCCACAGGGCGCGCGGGGTGTCAATGGAAAGTTTCACGCAGATCTTTTCCGTATTTTTTGCATCTTTACGGGAATTGTGCTGTGTTTAACACTTCGCGGCAGGATTTTTTGAGATTTTCCGTTTTGTCTGGTGGCAGATTGTACGCTGCAGCACCAGATATAGCGGTGGCGGCAGGATTTTTGCGGGGTGGGTTGTTATAGTCGGCACACCTGTGGCGCAAAAAAGCGCCGCACCTTTTTGCAGGGGCGGCGTTTTGGGGTCATACTTTTTCTGTCTCCGCCTCCGCGGCGGCACGCAGACGCTCCCGCACGGGGCGCAGGGCCTCGGGCAGAGTCTCGTCGGGCAGGTCGCTGATGCCCTCGGTGCTGCCACGGGCGGCGGCGGTCTCATAGAACCAGCATTTGTAGTCCAGGGTGTCCATCGTCTGCTGCAATTCAGCCATGCGGGCCTCGAGCACGGTGCGCTGCTTGCGGAACAGCTCCAGCCGCCGGGCAATGGTCTCATCGCCCTGCATGGCCAGCTCGATGTATTCGCGGATGTCCTTGAGGGACATGCCGGTTTTTTTCAGGCACTCGATGATGCGCAGCCACTCGAAGTCCTTCTCCGTAAAAACGCGGATGCCGCCGGACGAGCGCCCGACGAAGGGCAGCAGCCCTTCCTTATCGTAATAGCGGATCGTCGATGCGGGCACACCCAGCCGCCGCGCCATCTCCCCCACTGTATAGGCCATGTGTTTTCCTCCTATGACTTAAACCAAGGTTTAACCTGTGTATCAGTATAGGACAAAAGGGCGGCGTTGTCAAGGCGGGCGGGGTCACCCGCGGTATTTCCCCCTCATCCGGCTGAACGGTTTCCTGTTCTTGCACACGCCGCGGGGCGTGCCGCCGCTCCCCTGCCCGCTTTTCTTTTATAGGGAAGGCTTTTTCTATTTTTTATTGACAAACGCGCGGTTTGTTTCTATCATGTTCATATAAGTAAGGGAGGGACCGCCACTATGCTGACCTATAATATGGACGTGGAGGAACGCAGCACCTGGCTGCGCGCCACCCCCGGCGCGGCGGCGCTGGCACAGCCGTTTTACTGCACCGAGGCCGGCAACTTTTATGGCCGCGCCCATTTTGCCACAGCCCGCACCGATAAGGAAAGCTATCTGCTGTTTTATACGCTGTCCGGCTCCGGTCTGATCGAGCAGAACGACCAGCGCGTGGAGCTGCCCGCCGGCAGCGCCCTGCTGTTGAACTGCCGCGCCCCGCAAAGCTACTGCACTGCCCCCGGGCAGGACCACTGGCACCACTACTGGGCGCATCTGGACGGCGCGGGCGTCGCCAATCTGGCCGAGGTACTGCAGCCGCAGGGGCGGCTGTCCCCCGTTACGGTCAGTCGGCTGGAAATGCAGCCGCTGTTTGAGTCACTGGCCGCCGAGTGGGAGCACGGCGCTGCCGCACAGATCGAGATCTGCCTGGCCCTGCACCGGATGCTGGCCCTGATGGCCCGCCAGCTGCTGGCCGGGGATGAGAGCCGCTCCAACCGCACCTTGATCGAACAGGCCGCCGAGTACATCCGCCAGCACTATGCCGAGCCGCTGTCGCTGGACAGCCTGCTGGCCCAGACGCCGGTGAGCAAGAGCTGGTTCCTGCGGCTGTTCCGCCAGTACATGGGCACGACGCCCTACAATTTTTTGCTGTCCACGCGGATCACACGCGCCAAGGAGCTGCTGGTGCTGACGGATTTCTCCGTCTGCGAGATTGCGCACCAGGTCGGCTTTGGGGATGAGAGCAACTTCTCGACCCGCTTTACCGCCATGGTGGGCCAAAGCCCCCAGCAGTACCGCAAAAGTGCAATGAAGCCCGCGGAAAACTGAATAATGGGAAAGAAGGCATTTGTATGTTGAAAACCGAACGCATGGACCGTGTCCGTGCTGCCCTGCGCGCGCAGGGACTGACGCAGATGATCGTCTGCGACCCCAAGAGTGTGTGGTATCTGACCGGCGTCGCCGTGGAACCCTATGAGCGTCTGCTGGCGCTCTACCTGCCCACCGAGGGCGAGCCGGTGCTGTTTTTGAACAGACTGTTCAATGTGCCCGAGCCGCCGTGCAGGACCGTCTGGCACACCGACACGGACAAGCCCGTGGCGCAGATCGCCGAGGTCGTGGACGCGGGCAGGCCGCTGGGCATTGACAAGGAGTGGCCCGCTAAGTTTCTGATCCCGCTGATGGAGACCCACCCCGGTATGCAGGTCGTGCTGTCCAGCGACTGCGTGGACGACTGCCGCGCCTGCAAGGATGCCGAGGAGCAGGCCCTCATGCGCGAGGCGTCCCGCATCAACGACGCGGTAAACGAGGCCGCGAAGCACTATATAAAGGCCGGCATGACCGAACGCGAGGTCGCCGAGTTTATCGACGCGCAGTTCCGTGCCCACGGCTGCGAGGGGCCGAGCTTTACGACGATCGTCTCCTTTGGTGCCAACGCCGCCGACCCGCACCACGAGCCGGACGACACCGTGTTAAAAGAGGGCGACTGCGTGCTGTTTGACATGGGCTGCGTGAAGAGCCGCTATTGCAGCGACATGACCCGCACCTGGTTCTGCGGCCAGCCCACTGAAAAGCAGGCCGCCGTGCACGATCTGGTGCGCCGCGCGAATGAGGCTGCCGAGGCGCTCATCAAGCCCGGCGTGCGCCTGTGTGAGCTGGACGCCGCCGCGCGCGACCTGATTACGGAAGCGGGCTACGGCGCGTATTTCAACCACCGTCTGGGGCATTTCATCGGCCAGACCGACCACGAGAAGGGCGACGTCAGCAGCGCGAACACCACTGTAGCCAGACCCGGCATGATCTTTTCGATTGAGCCGGGCGTCTACCTGCCCGGCGAGTTCGGCGTCCGCGTGGAGGACCTCGTCCTGGTGACCGAGACCGGCTGCGAGGTGCTGAACAGGAACGATAAGCATTGGGATGTGGTGGGGAAATAGCTGCCGCCATCCCTGCCTCCCCTTGAGGGGAGGTGGCCCCGCAGGGCCGGAAGGGTGGCTGGCAGCCGACCTATAAAAGGGTTGTTGCGGCCCACCCCTCACCGCCTGCGGGCGGAGCTCCCCTCAAGGGGAGCCTAAAGAATTTCAGAGAGGTGTACGATTGAAAAAACATCTGTTCCGTATCATTGCCGTCCTGTCCGCCGCGGTCCTGCTGGCGGGCTGCGCGGCGTCGCGGCTGCGGCTGGGGGCTGCGGCTGCTGGCGGCGTGTACAATGCGTTTGGTACCGCCATGGCCACCCAGAACAGCACCATCGAGGTCAAACAGACCGCCGGGTCCGCCGCCAACCTGCGGCTGCTGGCGGGCGGCTATTTACAGCTGGCCGTTGCCCAGTCCGACATGGCGCAGGATGCCTACGACGGCAGCGGCGTCTTTGCCCACGAGAGCACCGAGCGCAGCTTCAGCGCCGTGGCCGCCCTGTATGAGGAGGCCGTGCAGGTCGTTGTCCGGGCCGACTCCGGCATTACGACGCTGGAGGAACTGCAGGGCTGCACGCTCAGCGTCGGCGAGGAGGAATCCGGCACCGAGCAGAACGCCTGGCAGGTGTTGGCCGCCTGCGGCCTGAACAACCGCCTGGTGCACACTGTAAACCTGAACTACACCGACGCTGCCGCCCGGCTGACCGACGGCACGATCGACGCGATGTTCGTCACCGCCGGTCTGCACGCCGACGCGCTGAAGCAGCTGGCCGAGACCTGCGCCATCCGTCTGCTCTCCGTCGATGGGGGTGTCGGTGCGCGGCTGCTGGCGGCCTACCCGGCCTACCGCGCCTGCGTTATCCCTGCCGGGACCTACGCCGGTCAGGGTGAGGACGTCTGGACCGTCAGCGTGCAGGCGCTTCTGCTGGCGTCGAACGCGCTGTCCGACGAGACCGTCCAAAGGCTGACTGCCCGGTATTTTGACAGTGTGGACGCCGTGGCTGCTGCCGTGCCGGTGCCGCTGGTGACCGACCCCGCCGTGGCCGCCGCGCAGAGCGTTATCCCCTACCACACCGGGGCCGCTGCGTACTACACCGCGCAGGGCATCACCCCCGCAGGGCCGGAGACGGGCGCGTCCCCTGAACAGGAGGCCGCCGCATGATCATCTCACTGGATATGTACCAGACGCTGTTTGCGGCGGTCTGCGTGCTGATGCTGGGCCGCTTTTTGAAGGCGCGCATCGGCTTTCTGGAAAAATTCTGCATTCCCGCGCCGGTCATCGGCGGCGTGCTGTTTGCCGTTTTCACCTGTCTCTGCTATGTGACCGGCATTGCCGAGTTTGAATTTGACGACATTTTAAAGGAAGTCTGCATGGTGTTCTTCTTCACCTCGGTAGGCTTTCAGGCCAACCTCAAGGTGCTGAAAAGCGGCGGCAAATCGCTGATCCTCTTCTTGGGGCTGGTCGTTGCGCTGATTTTGTGCCAGAACTTCCTCGCCGTCGGGCTGGCGGATCTGCTGGGCATCTCGCCGCTGATCGGTCTGTGCACCGGTTCCATCCCGATGGTCGGCGGCCACGGCACGGCGGGCGCGTTCGGCCCCGTCCTCGAGGACTTCGGCGTTGCGGGCGCGACCACGCTCTGCACGGCGGCGGCCACCTACGGCCTGATCGCGGGCAGCGTCATGGGCGGTCCGACGGGCCGTCTGCTCATTGAGCGCCGCAAGCTGCTGGACACCGTTGTGCCCGAGGACGACAGCCTGCTGGTAGAGGAAGAAATCAAGCACGAGCGCCACACCAGCATGTACCCGGCTGCTGTGTTCCAGCTGATTATCGCCATCGGCATCGGCACGTTCATCTCCAAGGCGCTGGCCATGACCGGGCTGACGTTCCCCATTTATATCGGCGCGATGATCGCCGCGGCGTGTATGCGCAACATCGGCGAATTCACCCACAAATTCACGACCCACATGGGCGAGATCAACGACATCGGCGGCATCAGCCTGTCACTGTTCCTGGGCATTGCCATGATCACGCTGAAGCTGTGGCAGCTGGCCGCGCTGGCGCTGCCGCTCATCATCCTGCTGGCGGGCCAGACGCTCCTGGGTCGCCTCGCGGATCTCAGCTTCCTTCTGCGCAATGGTGGTCTGGCTGTCGGCGCGGGTCTGCCGGATGTCCGCGATCTCGGCACGGCAGGCGTCGCTGCGGGCGGCCAATGCCGCCACGCTCTCTTCCAGTGAGGTTCGGCGGGCGGCGGCATTCCTGGCCCGCTGTTCCAGCGCGGCGATCTGGCTGTAGGCCAGCTCCGCGTCCTTCTGGCGGGTCACCTGTTCCAGCCGTTTGGCGCTCAGGTCCTGCGCCAGCGCATTCTGCCGGGTCAGGAAGCTGTCATCGCCCTCCGCGATGCGGCTCATCTCGGCGGTACGCCGGTCGATCTTTGCGGTGAGCTCTGCCTGCAGCTTTGCGGCGTCCTCTGCCTTTGCGCGGCTGTCGGCCAGCGCAGCCTGCAGGGTGTCGATCTCCTGTCGGCGGGCGTTCCGTGCCGTTTCCAGCTGGGCGGCAGCGGCTTCCAGCCGCTTCTGCTCTGCCTCGGCACGCACCCGGTCATTGGCTGCGGTGATCTGCTCGCTGGCGGTAGCGGTCAGCTCAGCCTGCAGGGCGTCCACCTGTTCCTTGCACTGGTCGGTCTTTTCCTGCGCGGCAAGGCAGTCCTTCTGCAGCTTTGCGGCCCTGATGCGCAGTTCTTCCATCTCCTGCTTGCGGGTGAACAGCCCGGCGCTGCGCTGCACGCTGCCGCCGGTAAAGCTGCCGCCCGCGTTGATCACCTGACCGTCCATGGTCACCACCCGGCTGCGGAAGCCATTGTCCCGCGCCACGCGGGAGGCCTCGTTGATGTCCTCCACCACGATGATGCGGCCCAGCAGGTTCGACACGATGTTGTCATACCGTGCATCGGCCTGCACCAGGCTGGAGGCCAGCCGTGCGGTGCCGGACAGCCGCCCCCGGAACACCCCGGGCTGCACCGTGTCCAGCGGCAGGAAGGTGGCCCGGCCCGCATTGTCGCTGCGCAGCAGGGCAATGGCCGCCTTGGCCGCGGCTTCGTTTTCCACCACGATGTTCTGCAGGGCCGCGCCCAGCGCCGTTTCCACGGCCACTTCGCAGCCGGGCTCCACCTTCAGGATGGCCGACACCGGCCCGATGATGCCCCGCAGGCGGCGGGCCCCGGCGGCGCGCATGACGGCCTTGACCGAGTTCTGGTAGCCGTCCATGTTCTTTTCCAGCTCCCGCAGCACCGACAGCCGCTGGCGGGCTGCATCCAGCTCCCGGCCCAGCCGCTGTTCGGCGGTGTCGGCCTCGTCCAGCGCAGCCTTGCGGTTTTTGAGCTTGAGTTCCAGCCCGGAGCGCACATTGGCCAGCTGTTTTTCGTTTTCGGTCAGCATCTCACGATACCGGATGGTATCGGTCAGGTCCTGCCTGGCCGTCTCCCACTGGTCGGTGCCCTCCTGCACGGCCTGCTCCAGTGCCGGCAGGCGCTGACGGGCCGTTTCCTCGGCGGCTTCGGCGGCAGCCTGTGCCACCTGTGCTTCGGTGCGCTTGGCTGTCAGGTCGGTGATCTCGGCCCGCAGGGTGTCCTTTCGGGCACCGCTGGCGTTGCTGGCGTCGGCCAACTTTGTCAGTTCTGCGTTCAGGGCGTCGATCTCCGCCGCCAGCTTCTCGCCCTCGGCTTCCATTTTGGCGGCCACGGCCCGGTGGCGCTGCAGGGCGGCATCCGCTTCTGTGCCGTCCTGCTCCCCGGCTTCGATTTCGCTGCGCAGGGAAGCGATGCTTTCCTCGTTGCGGAGGATGTCGTTTTCCAGCACGGCAATGCGGCTGTCCGAACCGCTGATCTGCTCGGTGATGCTGCGGATATCCCCATTCAGGCGCTCGACCGCAA
>OOBO01001129.1_pt1 | contig 19503 bp, 16 predicted proteins | sample 1671031 | NCBI WGS metagenome assembly OOBO01 (sample SAMN06348115, study PRJEB24527) | human gut metagenome | biome: human gut; feature: ankylosing spondylitis patient; material: feces | host: Homo sapiens | place: China | collected 2015-10 | reverse complement strand
GGCATTACGAAGACATTTGTCCCTTTTTATTCGTCTTTTCCAGAGATTTTGTGTAATTTTGTGCCCTCAAAGGGAAAACCATGCTGAATAAGACAAGAAACCTCCTGGCTCTGCTCCTTATTGTGTGCAGCAGCCTGCCTCTGATGGCGCAACGAACCAATCAAGCATACTGGACATATATCGACAAATATAAGGACTGGGCCATCGAGCAGATGAAGAACTACCGCATACCGGCAAGCATCACTCTGGCACAGGGATTGCTGGAGAGCAATGCCGGACGAAGCACTCTGGCCACCGAGGCCAACAACCACTTCGGCATCAAGTGCGGCGGTTCGTGGACCGGCCCCTACGTATTGCGCAACGATGATGCGCCCAATGAGAAGTTCCGCAAATACCGCAGCGCAAGGGAGAGCTTCATCGACCACAGCGTCTTCCTGCAGGGCAGACGCTACCAGGGACTCTACAGTCTGCGCATCACAGACTACCGGGGATGGGCGCGCGGACTGAAAGCGGCAGGATATGCCACCAGCCCCACCTATGCCGAATCGCTCATACGCATCATCGAGATGTATGGTCTGAGCCAGTTCGACTCGGGCAAATATACACTGCTCACACAGAAGAAAGGTGTAGTGGATAACGACCCCTTCTACCTCAACCACGTGGTGTACCGCAACAACAAGAACTACTTCATCGTGGTGGAGCCGGGTGACAACATGGCCACTATAAGCGAGAAGACGGGGGTGAGCCTGAAGGATCTGTACAACTTCAACGACCTGCCCAAGGACTATGCAGCCACAGCAGGCGACCTCATATATCTGCAGAAGAAGCGCAAGTGTGCATCGAAGGACTTCAAGGACTACCCCATCCACATCGTGGAGCCTAACCAGAGCATGCACGACATCTGCCAGCTCTACGGCATCAGACTGAAGAGCCTGTACAAGCTGAACAAGATGCAGCCCAACCACACCATCACACCGGGCGAAATACTACGCATCAGATAACAGCCAGCGGCCTATATATATAATAAGGTATATAGGGCCAAAGAATCCGAAGAGGGGGTATCTGCCCCATCGGGAACAGACATAGCGAAGCGGCCACACTACAGCACAAGGTGCCAGGCAGAGTGGCCGCATAAGTCGCGAAAGTACATCAACAAAGCAAAAACCGCAAGGAAAGATATGATTACATTAAGCAACATCGCCGTACAGTTCGGCAAGCGCGTTCTCTACAAGGACGTGAACATGAAGTTTACTAACGGCAACATCTACGGAGTGATCGGTGCCAACGGTGCTGGAAAATCTACCCTGCTGAAGGCCATCAGCGGTGAGCTGGAGCCCACCAAGGGTACTGTGGAACTGGGCCCGGGCGAGCGCCTGAGCGTATTGAGCCAGGACCACTTCCAGTATGACCAGGAGACTGTGCTCAACACAGTGCTCATGGGCCACACCACCATGTGGGAGGTGATGAAGGAGCGCGAAGCTCTGTACAGCAAGCCTGACTTTACCGACGAGGATGGCATCCGTGTGGCTGAACTGGAGGACAAGTTTGCCGAGATGGGCGGATATACCGCCGAAAGCGATGCAGCCACCCTGCTGAGCGGCCTGGGCATTCGCGAGCAGAAGCACAATCTGCTCATGGGACAGCTCTCCGGTAAGGAGAAGGTGCGCGTGATGCTGGCCAAGGCACTTTTCGGAAACCCCGACAACCTGCTGCTTGACGAGCCTACCAACGACCTGGACCTGGATACCGTGCAGTGGCTGGAGCAGTACCTGAGTGAGTTTGAGCACACAGTGCTGGTGGTGAGCCATGACCGTCACTTCCTGGACAGCGTGTGCACACACACCATCGATATCGACTTCGGACGTGTGACAATGTTTGCGGGCAACTATAGCTTCTGGTACCAGAGCAGCCAGTTGGCACTGCGTCAGGCACAGAACCAGAAGGCCAAGGCCGAGGAGAAGCGTAAGGAGCTGGAGGAATTCATCCGCCGGTTCTCAGCCAACGTGGCAAAGAGCAAGCAGACCACCAGCCGCAAGAAGATGCTGGAGAAGCTCAACGTGGAGGAAATCCGTCCTTCTACCCGCAAGTACCCTGGCATCATCTTCCAGATGGAGCGCGAGCCAGGCAACCAGATACTGGAAGTGGAGGGGCTGAAGGCAGTGGCCGAGGACGGCACATTGCTCTTCGACAACGTGAACTTCACCATCGAAAAGGGCGACAAGGTGGTGTTCCTGAGCCGCGATCCACGTGCCATGACCGCTCTCTTCGAGATTATCAACGGCAACCAGCAGGCTGCAGCAGGCACCTACAACTGGGGTATCACCATCACCACGGCTTATCTGCCTGTGGATAACACGCAATTCTTCCAGAGCGAACTCAACCTGGTGGATTGGCTCAGCCAGTTCGGCGAGGGCAACGAGGTGTACTTCAAGGGTTTCCTGGGCCGAATGCTGTTCAGCGGCGAGGAGGTGCTCAAGAAGGTGAACGTGCTCTCGGGAGGTGAGAAGATGCGCTGCATGATAGCACGTATGCAGCTCAAGAACGCCAACTGCCTGATTCTGGACACTCCCACCAACCACCTCGACCTGGAGAGCATCCAGGCATTCAACAACAACCTGAAGCTCTTCAAGGGCAACATCCTCTTCTCAAGCCACGACCATGAGTTCATCCAGACCGTCGCCACACGCATCATCGAGCTCACGCCCAACGGCATTATCGACAAGATGATGGACTATGATGACTACATCAGTGACGACCGCATCAAGGAACTGAAGGACAAGATGTACGCTACGGCCGACTGACAAAATGGCACTTGGCACAGTTCTTGTAACAATGTGCCAGTGTAAACATTGTGTCCACAGGGCACGAGCAGTATATATATAAATATGAAAAAGAATAAAGAAGAAGAACTGAAGCAGCAAGGCAACAACACTCAGCAGCCCGAGACTGCCACATCTGACAATACAGACAAAATGGCAGAAAAGGAGCAACAGCAGAATCCCGAAGAGAAGGCCGACCAGCCACAGGAGGCCGGGCAGCCCGAAGAGAAGGAGAAGACAGCTGAGGAGAAGTTGCAGGACGCAGAGGAAGAGATAGCAAACCTGAAAGATCAGTTGCTGCGCAAGATAGCGGAGTTTGACAACTACCGCAAGCGCACCATCAAGGAGAAGACCGAACTGATACTGAACGGAGGCGAGAAGACCGTCATTGCCATCCTGCCTGTGCTCGACGACATGGAACGTGCTCTGGCCAACATGGAGAAGGCCGAGGACGTGGCTGCTGTAGTAGAAGGCGTGAAGCTGATACACAAGAAGTTCATCGACATACTGGGCAAACAGGGCGTGAAGGCCATCGACACAAAGGACGCAACCTTTGACGTGGATCTGCACGAAGCTATTGCACAGTTGCCCGCACCTACCGATGAGATGAAGGGAAAGGTGATGGACTGCACACTCACTGGCTATAAGCTGAACGACAAGGTAATTCGCCACGCGCAAGTGGTGGTGGGACTCTAATCGGCCACACGCCAAACAGGAAAGGAGCAAGACTATGGCAAACAAGAGAGACTATTATGAAGTGCTGGGCGTAAGCAAGAACGCCACCGACGCTGAACTGAAGAACGCCTACAAGAAGATGGCCATCAAGTACCACCCCGACCGCCAGGTAGGCAAGTCGGACGAGGAAAAGAAGGCCGCCGAAGAGAAGTTCAAGGAAGCAGCCGAGGCTTATGACGTGTTGCGTGACCCTCAGAAGCGTCAGCAGTATGACCAGTATGGATTCAACGGTCCGCAGTTCAGTGGAGCCAGTGGATTCGGTGGAGGAGCCAGCATGAGCATGGATGATATATTCAGCATGTTCGGTGATATCTTCGGTGGACACGGAGACGACGGCCCCTTCGGCAGTTTCTTCGGAGGCGGCAGACAGGGAGGCAGAACCCGCAAACCACAGTTCCGTGGCGGCGACCTCAGAATCAACGTGCGCCTGACGCTGAATGAAGTGCTCACCGGAGTCACCAAGAAGTTCAAGGTGAAGAAGAATGTTGTTTGCCCCGACTGTCATGGAACCGGTAGCCAGGACGGCAAGACCGAAACCTGCGGCCAGTGTAAGGGATCAGGTGTGGTATATCGCACCATGCGCACCATGCTGGGTGCCATGCAGAGTCAGACAACCTGCCCTGGTTGCGGAGGCACTGGCTCCATCATCACGAACAAGTGCAAGCGCTGTGGCGGCGAGGGTGTAGTGACCGGCGAGGAAGTTGTGGAGGTAAACATCCCCAAGGGAATCGAGAACGGTATGGCTTTCAACGTGCATGGCAAGGGTCATGCAGGCAAGCTGAACGGCATCCCCGGTGACATCCAGGTGATAGTGAGCGTAGAGGAGGACAAGAACTTCGTGCGCGACGGAAAGGACCTGCATTACCAGTTGCAGCTGGATATCCCCACAGCAGTACTGGGTGGCTCGGCAGAGATACCCACCCTGGACGGCAAGGTGAAGATAAAGATCGAGCCTGGAACACAGCCTGGCAAGGTGATGCGCATACGTGGCAAGGGACTTCCCGCACTGGAGGGTTACGGCTACGGAGTGGGCGACATCATCGTCACAACCAACATCTACGTTCCTCAGACTCTGACAAAGGACGAGAAGGAAGCCTTCGAGAAGATGCGCGAAAGCGATAACATGAAGCCCGAAAGCAGCACTAAGGAGAGTTTCTTCAGCAAGTTCAAGAGACAGTTTGAGTGAAGAACCAAGGCGGGCAAATGCCTGCCTGAGTCAAGTCAACGGACAGCCTGACGACCAAGAAGCGACAGCATAATCCCCAGGGAACTATTGCGTTAAGCCTATCAGACTGCCGTATAACTGCAACGAAGAGATGACATACGAACAAGCAGTAAACTATCTATATGAATCCGCCCCGTTATTCCAGAATATCGGGGCGGGTGCGTATAAGGAAGGTCTCAGCAACACACAGTTGCTCGACGAACACTTCCACCACCCGCACCGCCATTATGCCACCATCCATGTGGCCGGCACCAATGGGAAAGGCTCGGTGAGCCACACACTGGCAGCCATATTGCAGAGCCAGGGAATGAAGGTGGGACTCTACACGAGTCCGCATCTGACGGATTTCAGAGAACGCATACGTGTCAACGGACAGATGATGCCCAAGCAGCGCGTAGTGGATTTCGTGGAGCAGGAACGCAGTTTCTTCGAGCCCCTCCACCCTTCTTTCTTCGAACTGACAACGGCTCTCGCCTTCAAGTTCTTCGAGGAGCAAGGGGTGGATATAGCCGTCATCGAAGTGGGGTTGGGCGGCAGACTCGACTGCACCAACATCATCCAGCCGCAGGTGAGCATCATCACCAACATCAGCTTTGACCACATACAGTTCCTGGGCAACACGCTGGAAAAGATTGCCGGCGAGAAAGCCGGCATCATCAAGCACGGCATCCCTGCCATCGTGGGCGAATCAGGCTCCGAGAGTGTAGCGGATGTGTTCAGGGAGAAAGCGGCTTCGGTGGGCACTTCACTCACCTTTGCCGACCACCAAAGCGAGGTGCTGGACTTCACGCTCACCCCTGGCAAGGGATACACATACCACACCGCCACCTTTGGCACACTGCATGGCGAACTGGGAGGCTCCTGTCAGGAGAAGAACACAGCCACCATCCTGGAGGCGGTGAAGGAACTGCGGGGACTGGGGCTGCAGATTAGCAACCAGGCCGTAAGCAACGGTTTTGCCCATGTATGTTCGCTCACCGGACTGAGAGGACGCTGGCAGAAGCTCGCCGAGAAGCCCTTCACCGTGTGTGATACCGGGCACAACGTAGGCGGCATGCAGTATATCACACGCCAGCTGGCCTCCACACCTCACCACACCTTACATATTATAATAGGTATGGTCAACGACAAGGACGTGAGCACAGTGCTCTCCATGCTGCCTCAGGAGGCAATCTACTACTTCACGCAAGCCTCTGTGAAGCGCGCCATGTCAAGCGAGGAGTTTGCCGGGAAAGCAGCTGCCCACGGGCTCAAGGGCCAGTGCTACCCCACCGTGAGCGAAGCTTATGCCGCAGCACAGACGGCTGCCCGGCCCGATGACGTGATATTCATCGGCGGAAGCACCTTCATCGTTGCCGACCTCCTGACAGCTCTGGAGAAAGAACAACACGGATAACCCATCCGACCATCCTGACTCTTCTGCACGGGACAAGAGACCGACGGCAGACAGACAAACAAGGGAGACGAAAGACTGATGCAACACAAAGCAAAGGTCCTTCGCCTCCTTTTTTTGTTCCCGACGCGTAACTGGAGCCGCACCAATCCAGAAACAGAAATGACACATCGCCGAGACAGGAATGTGACAACACAGAACCAGAAAAGCACCATCTTTGTACCCCAAATCAGGCAGAATGATGCCCTCAAGAGAAAATTTTGCCACCTTGTTCGCAACTTTTTACTCATCTTGCTTGGAAAGTCCACTTAATCTTATTAAGTTTGCATAAGGAATTTGGCAAATAAGCCAGAAACGAGGTCAAACTTAAACGATATTCCGATGGACAAAGAACTGATTTCTGGACTCAAGAGAGAGGACTTTCAGGCTGTGGTACAGGGCAAGCAGACAGACTTGTACACCTTGACCAACAGCAACGGTATGGAAGTAAGCGTCACCAACTACGGCGGCGCTCTGGTGGCCATCATGGTTCCCGACAGGGAAGGCAAGATGGCCAATGTCATTCAAGGCCACGACAGCATAAAGGGAGTGGTGGAAAGTCCCGAACCTTTCCTCAGCACTCTGGTTGGCCGATATGGCAACCGCATCTGCAAAGGCAAGTTCACCATGAACGGCAAGGAGTACAGTCTGGCCGTGAACAATGGTCCCAACCATCTGCATGGCGGTCCCACCGGTTTCCACGCCAGAGTGTGGGATGCAGAGCAGATAAATGACCACGAGCTGGTACTGCGCTATGTGTCGGCCTACTACGAGGAAGGATTCCCCGGCGAGCTGCACATGACCGTGAAGTACAGCCTGAGCGAGGACAACGAACTCATCATTGACTATCGCGGTACAACCAACAAGAAGACAGTGGTCAACATGACCAGCCACGGATTCTTCTCGCTGGCAGGCATCGCCGATCCTACCCCCGAGGCATTGAACTGCGAACTGGAAATCAATGCCGACTTCTTTATCCCCATCGACGAGACAAGCATCCCCACCGGAGAAATCCTCAAGGTGGAGGGCACTCCATTTGACTTCCGCACACCCCACACCGTGGGTGAGCGCATTCATGACACCACCGACCAGCAGATAGTCAACGGCACCGGCTACGACCACTGCTACGTGCTCAACAAGCGCGAACCGGGCGAACTGAGCTTCGCAGTGAAGTGCACCGAGCCTGTGAGCGGACGTGTGATGGAGATGTACACCACTGAGCCCGGCGTGCAGTTCTACAGCAGCAACTGGCTGAACGGATTCAAGGGCACCCACGGAGCCACCTTCGGCAAGTACAGTGCACTCTGTTTCGAGGCACAGCACTTCCCCGACAGCCCCAACCGTCCCTACTTCCCCAGCGTCATCCTCAAGCCTGGCGAGATTTACACACAGAAGACGGTGTACAAGTTCAGTACTGACAGATGAGCCCCAGAAGCCACTTCTCCTGAAAATAATCATTCATAAAATCTATAATTCAAGCAAAACTAATGGCACAAAAATCAAAACAGTGGGCGGCGATTATTATGATGATCGCGCTCTTCGCCATGATTGCCTTCGTGACCAACCTGTGCTCACCCATGGCAGTCATCGTACAGAACCAGTTCGGAGCAAGTGAGCTCCAGTCACAGATTGGCAACTACGCCAACTTCATCGCCTACCTGGTGATGGGTATCCCCAGCGGTATGCTCATCGTGAAGTTCGGCTACAAGAAGACCGCATTGCTGGCACTCATCGTGGGTATCATCGGTATGGGTCTCGAGTTGCTGTCTGGCACCATGGAGAGCATGTGGCTCTACCTGGCAGGCGCATTCATCTGCGGCTTCACCATGTGCATGCTCAACACTGTGGTCAACCCCCTGCTGAACGTACTGGGCGGCGGTGGCAACACCGGCAACCAGCTGATTCAGATTGGCGGAGCCTTCAATAGCGCAGCAGCTGTGGCTGTTTACATCATCCTGGGAGCCCTGATTGGTGAGGTGACCAAGGAGACCGCTATCGTTGACGCAGCTCCCGCCATGTACATCGCAGTGGCTATCTTCGTAGTTGCCTTCCTGGTGCTGGCAGCCACCAAGATTGAGGAACCCGAGCAGGAGCCCGTGAGCATGGAGCTCGTCAAGGGTGCTCTCTCTCACCGTCACTTCGCTCTGGGTGCACTGGCTATCTTCCTGTACATGAGTGTTGAGGTGGGTACACCTACCTATATGATCAAGTACCTCATCAGCGACGCTGTAGGTCTGTCTGCCGGTGTGGCTTCTCTGATTGCAGCCGTTTACTGGTTTGCCATGTTCATTGGCCGTACCGTAGGTGGCAGCATCGGCGGCAAGGTTTCCAGCCGTGCTATGGTGAGCACCGTGGCCACTGCAGCTATCGTTCTGCTGGCATTCGGCATGTTCGCTCCCGAGACATGGATGGTGAAGGTTCCTGGTGTTGACTGGGCCAACCTGTCACTCATCTGGGTGGAAGTTCCCGTAGGCATTGCAGCCTTCATCTGCGTAGGTCTGTGCACCTCTGTGATGTGGGGCGGCATCTTCAACATGGCCGTTGAGGGTCTGGGCAAATACACAGCTGCTGCCAGCGGTATCTTCATGACCATGGTATTCGGTTGTGCTGTGATGGTGGCTCTGCAGGCTCTGGTGGCCGATGCAACCAACGGCAACTACCTCATCAGCTACATCGTGCCTCTGGTTTGCGCCGCATACATCCTGTTCTATGCGCTCGTAGGCTCACGAGTTTCCAAGAAAGAAAAGTAATCCATAAACGTATAATCCAGTCTTGCGCCTGCTCTCGTAGCGGCGCAAGACCCTTTTAACAAAAACAACACAACCATGAGATTGACAATAGATGACGTAAGAAGCCGTTTCATCAAGCATTTCGACGGCACAACAGGTTCAGTATATGCATCTCCCGGCAGAATCAATCTGATAGGTGAGCACACTGATTACAACAATGGTTATGTGTTCCCCGGCGCTGTTGAGCAGGGCATCATTGCAGAGATCAAGCCCAATGGCACACGCAAGGTGCGCGCCTACTCTATCGATCTGAAGGACTACACAGAGTTCTCTCTCGATGATGAGCAGGGTCCCAAGGCTTCTTGGGCTCGCTATATCTTCGGCGTTTGCCGCGAGATGATGGCACTGGGTGTACCCGTTGAGGGCTTCAACACCGCATTTGCCGGTGATGTGCCTCTGGGTGCAGGCATGAGTTCAAGCGCTGCTCTGGAGAGCACCTTCGCCTTTGGTCTGAACGACCTGTGGGGCGAGAACAAGATTGACCGCATGGAGTTGGCCCGCGTAGGCCAGCGCACCGAGCACAAGTACATCGGTGTGATGTGCGGCATCATGGACCAGGCTATCTCTTGCTTGGGTCGCAAAGGCTCTCTGCTGCGTCTCGACTGCCGCAGTGGCGAGTACGAGTATTTCCCCTGGAATCCCAAGGGCTATCAGCTGGTGCTGGTGAACAGCTGTGTGAAGCACACTCTGGCAGGCAGCCCCTACAACGAGCGTCGCCTGCAGTGCGAGCACGTGGCAGAGATTATCGGCCAGAAGCATCCCGAGGTGAAGTCGCTGCGTGACGCCAGCATCGAGATGCTGGAAGAGGTAAAGGGCGAGATTACAGGCGACGAGTACAAGCGTGCACGCTACGTCATCGGCGAGGTGGAACGCGTGCTGGCAGTATGCGATGCCCTGAAGAACGATGACTACGAGATGGTAGGCAAGATGATGTACGAAACCCACTACGGCCTGAGCAAGGAGTATGAGGTGAGCTGCGAAGAGCTTGACTTCCTCAACGATGTTGCCAAGGAGGCTGGTGTGACCGGTTCGCGCATCATGGGCGGCGGCTTTGGCGGCTGCACCATCAACCTTGTGGCAGAGGAGTTGGTAGATAACTTCAAGAAGCTCGCTAAGGAGAAGTTCGCAGAGAAGTACGGCAAGGAGCCCATCATCATCGACGTGGTGATTGGCGACGGCGCACGCAAGCTCTGCTGATAACAGCCTCTCATCCTGTGCGGCAGGCTGATGCTTCTCAAGGCGAAGTCCGCCGTGACAGACCTGACAACAGGAAGGCTCCCATTTAGACATGCTCTATCTGGGAGCCTTCTTCACATTCCAGCGGCTCACACGGCACTCTCCCGGGCATCTGTCCACCCGTCTGGCAGGCTACTCCTCCACAGCGGCCTACGGTTCAGACCACGAAAAGAAAACGTGCCCAACGAATTTGGGGAACAACCGCACCTGAAAGCCCTAAATCAATCAGTGCGCTGCATTGGCGAATCCAGCGCATTGACTTGGCAAAGCCAGTGCGTTGCGCTGGCAATCTCAGCGCACTGCATTGAAAAAGGGAATATGGAACCCCGAAAGGGTTTCACCTGAAGCGCCGCCCCATCATCACACATCATACACCCACATATTTCACTATACAAATATGGAAAGACTTTTTCCCCTATTGCTGCTTCTGCTTGCCTTCACAAGTTCACCCGCCCTCGCGCGCAAACTGACGCCTATTATATATAAAGGTGGAATCGTCAGAGCCGACACCACACGCCGGCAGCTCACACTGGTCTTTACCGCTGCCGACAAGAACGACGGTGTGGAACAGATACTGCGCACGCTGAAGGCCCACCACATCAAGGGCGCTTTCTTTGTCACAGGCTCATTTCTGAAACGTTTCCCCGAGGACGTTGCCCGCATCAGGAAAGCCGGGCACTACGTGGGCAGCCACAGCTATAGCCACCCGCTCTACAGCACTTGGGACAATCCCGACAGCACCATCGTCACCCGTGAGGAGTTTGAATCAGACATCCGACTGAGCTATCAGGCGCTTGCACCCTACGGCATCACCATACGCAATTCGCCTTATTTCATGCCTCCCTATGAGCACTACAATGCCACCATCGCCCAGTGGGCCAGCGAGATGGGGTTCATTCTGGTCAACTTCACAAGCGGTACCGCCAGCAATGCCGACTACACCATCCCCTCGATGAAGAACTACCGCTCGTCGGACAATATCTACCAGACCATTCTGGCCAAGGAGGAGAGCGAGGGGCTGAAGGGACATCTCATGCTCTTCCATGCAGGCACATCGCCCGAGCGCACCGACAAGTTCTATGCCCGCCACCTGGACCTTCTCATCACCGAACTGCAGCGCCGGGGCTACCGCTTCGTCTCTCTCCGAAAGGCTCTGCGCTGAACCATCGGGCAGAAGAAAGCCTGAGCCTGGCCGCTCAAAACGCCTGCACAGCACCCCAACACACTCTCCCACGCATGCGTTCCTGTTTCATCTTGAGGGTCACTGGCACTCCACATGATGCATTTCGCATTGCACTATTCGCTTTTCACTCGTTTTTTTTATACCTTTGTAGCCTAAACTAAGTAAATGGCATATTTGCCACATTGAACATACAAGCAAACATTTGCATTATGAACAGCATTCTGACAATGAACCGCGCGGCTGACAACATCCGCATACTTGCAGCCTCAATGGTAGAGAAAGCCAAGAGCGGACACCCTGGAGGTGCCATGGGTGGTGCGGACTTCATTAATGTGCTCTACAGCGAGTACCTGCAGTTTGACCCCAAGAACCCTGCATGGGTGGGAAGAGACCGCTTCTTCCTCGATCCCGGCCACATGGCGCCCATGCTCTATGCACAGCTGGCCCTCATCGGCAAGTTCAGCATGGAGGAGCTACAGCAGTTGCGCCAATGGGGCTCACCCACACCCGGTCACCCCGAAGTATGCATCGAGCGCGGCATTGAGAATAGTTCCGGCCCCTTGGGACAAGGTCATGCCTACGCAGTAGGTGCTGCCATTGCCGCCAAGTTCCTGGCTGCACGCACTGGCAATCCTACCTTCAGCCAGGAGACCATCTATGCCTACATCAGCGATGGAGGCATACAGGAGGAGATAAGCATGGGTGCTGCACGCATAGCAGGAACGCTGGGATTGGACAACCTCATCATGTTCTATGATGCCAACGACATACAGCTCTCCACCGAGACCAATGTGGTGATGAACGAGGATACTGCCGCCAAGTACCGCGCACTGCAGTGGGAGGTGATAGAGATTGACGGCAACGATGTGGAGCAGATACGCCGTGCCATCGAGCAGGCTAAGGCTGTGAAGAACAAGCCTACACTCATCATCGGCAAATGCGTGATGGGCAAGGGCGCTCTGAAGGCTGATGGCACCAGCTACGAGCACAGTTGCAAGACACACGGTGCACCCCTCGGAGGCGATGCCTACCGCAATACCATCACTCATCTGGGCGGCAATCCCGACGATCCCTTCTGCATCTTCCCCGAGGTGCAGGAGATTTACGATGCCCGCCTCAAGGAGCTTCAGGCTATGGTTGCTGTTCGTCACGACGAGGAGGCCAACTGGGCTGAGAACAATCCCGAGAAGGCTGCCCAGCAGAACGATTGGTTTGCCGGTCGTCTGCCCAACATCGACTGGGAGAGCGTGCAGCTTAAGGCCAACGATGCCACACGCAATGCCTCCAGCGCTTGTCTCAGCCAGCTCTCACTGCAGGTGCCCAATATGATTTGTGCTTCTGCCGACCTCTGCAACTCCGACAAGACCGACGGCTTCCTCAAGCATACCCACGAACTGAAGTTCGGAGACTTCTCAGGAGCCTTCCTGCAGGCTGGTGTGGCCGAGCTCACAATGGCTTGCTGCTGCATAGGAATGACCCTGCACGGAGGTGTGCTGGCAGCCTGCGGCACCTTCTTCGTGTTCAGTGACTACATGAAGCCAGCCATCCGCATGGCAGCTCTGATGGAGCTTCCCGTCAAGTTCATCTGGTCACACGACGCTTTCCGGGTGGGTGAGGATGGTCCCACACACGAGCCCGTGGAGCAGGAAGCACAGATTCGTCTGATGGAGAAACTCAAGAACCACAGCGGCCGCAACTCGATGCTTGTGCTACGTCCTGCCGACAGTCGCGCCACCGTAGAGTGCTGGCGACTGGCAATGGAGAATATGCACTCACCCAGCGCACTCATTCTGAGTCGCCAGACAATAGAGGACCTGCCCGCCGACACTCCCTATGCCGGCATCCAGCACGGTGCCTACGTGGTGACCGAGAGCGATGCCGACTACGATGTCATCCTCTTGGGTAATGGTTCGGAGGTGAGCACACTGGTGGCTGGAGCACGCCTCCTGCGTCAGGACGGAGTGAAAACCCGCGTGGTGAGTGTACCCTCTGAAGGCCTCTTCCGCGAACAGACCCTGGACTACCAGCAGAGCATCATCCCTGCCGGAAGCAAGATATTCGGTCTCACAGCTGGTCTGCCCGTCAATCTGAGCGGCTTCCTCATCGGTGCCGATCCTGCCAGCCGCGTATGGGGACTTGAGAGCTTCGGCTTCTCTGCACCCTACAAGGTGCTTGACCAGAAGTTGGGCTTCACCGCCGAGAACGTCTATAATCAGGTGAAGGAGATGCTGGCTTAAGCCACCCTGCGGCATCAGCATCCACCCGAGATACAACAACATCAAACATTGAACATCATTCCAATGACAAAGATAGGACTGGCCAGCGACCACGCAGGCTTTGCGCTCAAGGAGCACATCAAGCAGTATCTCACTGCACACGGCATTGAATATGTTGACTATGGCACCCACAGCGAGGAGAGTTGTGACTATCCCGACTTCGGTCACGCTTTGGGCCAAGCCATCGATACAGGCGAAGTACCCACAGGCATTGCCGTATGCGGCAGCGGCGAAGGCATCAGCATGACACTCAACAAGCATCAGCACGTGCGTGCAGCCCTCTGCTGGCGCCCACAGATAGCTCATCTGGCACGTCAGCACAACGATGCCAACGTGCTGGTGATGCCAGGACGTTTCCTCTCCGACAGCGAAGCCGACAGCATCATGGACGAATTCTTCGCCACTCCCTTCGAAGGAGGCCGCCACATCCGTCGCATTGAGAAGATTCCCTGCAAGGACTAAGAATCCCCTCGTAAAGGTCATCAAAGCCCCCGCAAGGACAGAAAAGCCCCTTGAAAAGGGTCACAAGACTCCTTGAAAAAGGCCACAAGACCCCTTGAAAAGGTTAGAAACGTCTCTTGCACACTACCATAATCCCCTCTGGAGCATCTACCTCCAGAGGGGATTTCTTTTTCTTGCCCCATACAACCCTCTCCCCTATCACGCGAAAAGAAGATGTCTTATGTGCAGGATTAATTTAGCCTTCAGGGCGGATGCATTGCACACATTCACCGTCCAGCCCTAGGCTGGACGGTCAAAGAATATATATTACATTGCCAAGTAAGCAAGCTTCATCCACCGTCCAGCCTTGGGTTGGACGGTCAAGGACAACTTCTTTCTTGTTTTAAGGACATACTAGAAATGCCAAAGAAGCCTTCATCTTCTTGTCCACTAATTGGTTTCCCTTGTACTGCATCGATATTATCATCAACGAAAGAATATGGAAACTATCCTTGGTCTGGTGGCCGCCACCATAAGAGTCTTCAACATCACGAATGAAGAATTGCTTGAAGCTGTGGTTGACGAACCTGTTGAGCTGCTCATACAAGCGAATTATATGAATGTAAAACGGCGACTCAAGGACTCCCGATACTTGAATATACAGCAAGAAGAAGGCTTTTTTAAGTTCATGTTGGTTCATAATCCAAAATTTCCCAAAGAACGTTATACAATCTTAAATAAAAGTCCTAAATTTGCATTGAGACTCATGTCCAGATGCTGGTTTGGAGCTCGCTCCTGACCAACAAACGGACCCCAAAAAAGCCGAGAAGCAGAGAAGTCCCGTCGGATGACCACAGCAAGCGGCAAGAGAGTCTTGCAGCGGCCAAGTCTTTGGCCTAAAAAGCACATCACGATATGGAAACCTACACCGCCACATCAGATGTCACATCCCAGGGAGGTCACATGGCACCTCCAGGCGCCGGACTTAACTCCGACGCTCTCCCCGAGGCTCAAAGCACAATATCAGCAGAGAGTTCACAAGCAGGGGTGTCCACCCGAAATGTGCTTTCGCCAAACGCCCATGCACAGAAGAAACCGAAAGACAATATGCACTGGTACGCCCTGCGAGCCACCTACGGAAGGGAAGGAAAAGCCAATGACTACCTCAGAGGCAAGAACATCGAGACCTTCTACCCCACTCTGAAGACCGTGAAGCTCATTGACGGCAAAAGAGTCACCAGAGAGGAGTCTCGCATCCCGAACATATTCTTTGCCCGTGGAACAGAGGAAGAAATCAAGTCATACGTCTATGACAACGTGAACCTCCCCTACCTGCGCTTCTACTATGCCCACAAGCACGTCGAAGGCAAGGTCATCAAAGAGCCTTTGATAATCCCCGACAGCCAGATGAACAGCCTAAAGATCATCTGTGCCGCCGACTCCGAGGACATCATAGCCTCCCCCACCATCATCACCAAATTCAAGGAAGGCCAGCAAGTCCGCATCACCGAAGGCAAATTCAAAGGCGTAGTAGGCACCGTAGCCCGTTACCACAGCCAGCAAAGGGTAGGCATCATCATCGACGGCCTCATGACAGTCTGCACCGCCTATGTGCCTGGCGCGTTTATTAAGGAAGTGTAGGATCTAGTATTTATATTGACATAACCATACGCTTGAACAGTATTAAACATATGTGCTTAACTTGCATAAATACTTATGTCAAATGCCAGCTTCGAGCTCACCCAAAGCTACAAAAAGACAAACATGCATCAAATCCGAGCATCTTTTGTCGTTCTAAAAAGATTCACAAGACTATAACAATAACAATTAAGCGAACAAAACATGAGTTCTAATTGCTAAATATCAGCAGGCTCCATTAGAATTCATACACTAATTTTAAGTTTCAAAACATAACCGTTATGGTAGCCAACGGAGATCTAAAAAAACACACAATGGGAAAAAACGAGAAACAATGGAGTTCAGCCACTCCCGGTCTGCTTATCATCCTAGTTGACCAATCAGGCTCCATGATGTCGCCCTACGAAGGAACCACACGCACAGAATTTGCGTCACTGGCCGTAAACAAAGTTATTGACAACATCATCCAGAAGAACTTTGATGGGGATGCGCCAAAAAACAGATGCTATATCGCTGTTATTGGCTACAACCACAATATCAAAGAATTATGCTCAGGATGGCTCAAAGATTTAGATGCCAATCCAATCCGCTATGACAAGATTATTAAAAAAGTGCATGACGGAGCAGGGGGGATTATAGACGAAGAAGTCAATCAGCCAGTGTGGGTCGAGCCCATAAACCAAGATGGCGCGACAAATATGCTGGGAGCACTACAGCTCGCAAAAGAACTTGTTACCCAATGGGTTGCAAGCAAGCCAGAGAATCCTGCTCCTGTCATCATCAACATCTCGGATGGTGTACCTTACTACGATGGGAAAAATCCGACAGCATGCATGCAAGAAACCGTTGCACTCGCCAGAGAAATCATGAACATCTCGAACGAAGACGGCAATGTGCTCATTTTTAATGCACAAATTGACACTGCGAGTGGAACAATCAAATATCCCTCAAGCAGAAATGCCGTTTCAAAGCCAGAAGCACAGTTCCTGTTTGATATCTCAAGCGAGATACCTGAGTCTTACAAGGCTGCAGCAACAAAGAACGAGCTGCCTATCACCTCTGGTTCACACGCTTGCGTGTTTGGTGCAGACGGTGTTGACCTTATACAACTCATCGACTTTGGATCATCTAAAGGCCAAGGAGACAAAGGATTATAAAGAGTTATGAAAATACGTGCTTTTATTACCCATAAAAAAGCAGAACATTTCACAGATTGCCAAGATAGATTGAGTGTTAACAAAAACACTCAATCTATTGCATTGTCTGATGGAATGGGTTCTACATGGCAACAAAAAATATGGGCAAACCTTCTCGTAGAAAAATTTACAGAGAGCGAAGAATGGCTTCCTTCGAAAGAAACCATTAAGGATTTATCCATCGTCTGGAGAAAGGAAGTTGAGGAGTTCATCAAAAACCTTGAAGAAAAAAAAGATCCAACATTACAATCTCTGATTTACAGGAATCAACGCAACCTTGCTGAAGGGAAATCCGCAGGTGCAACTTTTGTGGGCCTACGCCTCAAAGGAAACACATGGAAAGGCGTTGTCCTTGGAGATTCCTGTCTAATACGTTGGGATGGTGAAAACATGAAAATACACACATCCCAAGAATCGGAAACTTTCGACAATTATCCCGACTACTTCGACAGCGATGCACGGAAAGAGGGGAAGGGAACCCCAAAACCAATCGAATTTAAAATAGAAAAAGACATCACTTTATTTATGGTGTCTGATCCATTCTCCGAATTTCTCCATGAGCGCGAGAAGGAGAACAAGCACAACGTTTATCTAAAAAAACTTATCGACATACGTTCTCACGAAGAATTCGAGTCACTTGTCTCCGAATGGCGAAGCGAAGGAATGCACAACGATGACACTACACTTATTGTAGTATCACCAGAAGAGAATCTAAAAGAGCCCAAGTTTGAATTAGGCACTATAGACAACCTCTACCATCTAATAGAAGGGAAAAAAGAACCAACAGAACAAGAGCTCTCCAATGATGAAATCAGTGAAGAGATTGCAAAAAAAACGCTCGAGACAAGCAAAAAGAAAACAAAAGAAAAAGAAAAAGAAATATCGGGCAAAAGAGGAAAGGTGAGGGACAGGCTTAGGAAAATATTTCACATTTTCAAAAAGGAAGAGAGAGTCCAAAAAATCCTCGACGACATACTCATCAGTAGCATCAAGGAAGTCTTAAAAGATTATAACATAACACGAAAGGAACAATAATAATGCCCTTACCCACTATTCCAGAATATAGTTCTTCAATTAGGACACCAGGCCTTATAATTCCCGATATTCTTCGCGGTGGCCACCCATTAAAAAAAGGAGAAAGAATAATAAAATATTCCGGCGGTTTTTGTGTAGTTTTTCCTTTTGTAACAAGTAAGAAAAAATATGCTGTTCGCTGCTGGCATGCAGAAATCCAAGACGCAAAGAAAAGAACCAAGAAAATTGCCGACGCATTAAAGTCATGCCAACTTCCCTATTTCGTAGGATTTGAATACTACGAAAATGGTATTACAATGCAACAAGGGAAGCAACCAATAGTAGTAATGGACTGGATTGACGCAAAGCCTTTAAAGAAATTCATTGGCGAAAACATCAATAACGCTCACAAAATCCAGTCCATCGCAGAAAATTTCAAAAAGATGGTTGCCGACTTACACCAGAACCATCTCTCACACGGAGATTTGCAACATGGAAACATCCTGGTAAAGGAAGACTGTTCTCTCGTGCTGGTTGACTACGACTCGATGTATGTACCTGCATTAAAAGGAATGAGTGACGACATCAAGGGACTACCTGGATATCAACATGAAAATCGAATTAAAAACAAATATTTAACGGAAAAGGCCGATTATTTTTCTGAACTTATTATTTATTTGAGTTTAAAAGCCCTCGCCAAGCATCACGAGTTATGGAGAATGCTCAACATAGAGAATACGGAAACTTTTCTCTTCACAGAAAAAGATTTGAGCAGCAAGGGAACTGCCCCCATATTCGACAAGCTAAGGAATGACCCGGAACTCACTCCCCTTGTTGAGAAATTGTGCGACTTTCTCAAAAAAAGGTCTATAGAAGAGCTTCAACCTTTGGAAATCGCCATTAGCACAGGCGTCAATCACCCGCAGCCAATCGCAAACACTCCTGCACAGTCGAAAATTCCACAAAAAACGATAATAGAGAAAATAGCAACTGGCTGGGAGAAAGGCAACGGATATTCGCCAAAGAAAGAGGAGGCCAAAAAGAAGGACAAATCAGAACAAATAATCAAAAAGATAACAGAAGAATTCAGAAGTCCCCAATAATGCCAAGCATCCCCGAAATTACCACATCTATCGAGAACCATCAAACGATGGTTCTCGATACACACGCAAGGAGAAGTCAATTCCAGAGAAATGCCAGAGGGCGACTAATAAGATACGCCGGCGGTTTCTCTGTTGTATATCCATATATTACTTCATCTGGAGAAAAATGGGCATTTAGATGCTGGCATGCAAAACTAGGCGATACGAAGAAAAGAAGCGAAGCAATATCGGCAACAATACAAAAAGCCCGACTGCCTTTCCTCTGTGATTTCACATATACAGAAAAAGGGATTATTGTTGAAGGGACTACCTATCCGACAACAAGAATGCAATGGATTGACGGTGTAACAATTAAGAAATATCGGCACAGTTGCATAAGTCCGTGGCAATATAATCATGTTATCCAAAGATCATAG
>OOBO01001103.1_pt1 | contig 19840 bp, 9 predicted proteins | sample 1671031 | NCBI WGS metagenome assembly OOBO01 (sample SAMN06348115, study PRJEB24527) | human gut metagenome | biome: human gut; feature: ankylosing spondylitis patient; material: feces | host: Homo sapiens | place: China | collected 2015-10 | reverse complement strand
GAAGAAAATTCAAAAGATTCCTTACTTGTTTCTCCTTATGTTGTTTAGTTTTGTAACAGCATCAGCACAGAAAGGGATAACGGTGAGGGGAACGGTTCTTGACAGTAATGGTGAGACAATCATTGGAGCCTCAGTAGTTTTAAAGGGTAATAATTCAATAGGTACGATTTCAGATATAGATGGAAATTTTGTATTGACCGTACCCAATGAGAAGTCTACCCTTATTGTTTCGTATGTAGGAATGAAACCACAGGAGGTAAAAGTGGTTTCCAAAGGTCTTTTTAAAGTGGTGTTGGAAGATGATACTAAACAACTGGAAGAAGTAGTAGTTGTAGGTTACGGACAACAGAAGAAAGCGAGTGTGGTAGGTGCTATCACGCAGACCACTGGAAAAGTTTTGGAACGGGCGGCTGGTATTTCTGATATTGGTGCGGCGTTAACCGGTAACCTGCCGGGGGTTATAACGACTCAAAGTTCCGGTATGCCAGGTGAAGAAGAACCGAAAATCACAATACGTGGGACTAGTTCATGGAATAATAGTGACCCGTTGGTACTGGTGGATGGCATAGAACGTCCGATGAGCAGTGTGGATATTGCTTCTGTACAATCTATTTCTGTCTTGAAGGATGCTTCTGCAACTGCTGTTTATGGTGTGAAAGGTGCAAATGGTGTCATTTTGGTAACGACTAAACGCGGAACTGAGGGAGCTGCCCAAATAAACATAGCAGCCAATGCCACGATGAAGATACCTTCCAAGCTTCCTAACAAGTTGGATTCTTATGATGCTTTGATGGCACGCAATATGGCTATTGAGCATGAGTTGAGCTTGTATCCGGATTCATGGTCGTACATAAAGCCGCAGTCAATAATTAATAAGTATCGTAATCCGGCAAATTTGGAAGAAGCGGAACGCTATCCGAATGTGGACTGGCAGGATGTATTGTTCAAAGACTATGCGATGTCCTACAATGCAAATGTGAATGTCAGCGGTGGAACTCGGTTTGTAAAATATTTCGCTTCTGTCGATTATGTGCATGAGGGGGACTTGTTCGATGTATTTGATAATGGGCGTGATTATAATTCCGGTTATGGATATGACAGAATTAATGTACGTAGTAATCTGGATTTTCAGATAACCAAGAGTACTGTTTTTAAGGTTAATGTAGCGGGCTCTAATGGATACAAGAAAACTCCTTATAATAATTCCAATTATGATAGCTCGGCCGACTGGTCGATTGCCCAGCAGTGGGCGGGGGCGTATAATATTGCTCCGGATGTATTTCTTCCAAAATATTCGGATGGTTCATGGGGATATTATCCGAATATTTCGAATGTTACCAATTCTGCAGAAAATGTTTCATTGGGAGGTACGATGACTACCACTACTACACAGATAACAACTGACTTTGCATTGGAACAGGATTTGAGCTTTATAACGAAAGGATTGAGTGCAAGGGCTATGGTTTCTTGGGATAATACTTTTGTAGAATGGAAGCGCGGTATCAATGACCTATATAACGACGCACAACATAAATGGATTAATCCGGATACAGGGGAGGTCAGTTATAAAAAGTCGTATGACAACAATACAGGTTTTGATTTTATGCAGGGTGTAATGTGGAATACGGAAGGTGGTGAAGTCAAGAATTGGGCGACACAGCGTAACCTTAATTATCAGGCACAGTTAAATTGGGCCCGTAGTTTTGGAAAGCATAATGTTACCCTTATGGGATTGTTCAGTCGTCAAGAAACGGCTACAGGAAGTGAAATTCCTCACTATCGTGAAGACTGGGCATTCCGTACTACTTATAATTGGGCGGATCGGTATTTTATTGAATATAATGGTGCTTATAATGGTTCCGAGAAGTTCAGCAAAGAAAATCGTTTTGCATTCTTTAATTCCGGTGCTATCGGATGGATGGTTAGTGAAGAACCGTTTATGAAATTCTTGAAAGAACGCAGAATTTTGGATATGTTGAAAATTCGTGCTTCTTATGGTGAAATCGGTGATGATAATGTAAAAACACGTTGGTTGTATATGAACCAATGGGCTTACGGCGGAACCTCGTCTTTGGATGTAGATCGTGGTGAAAGTCCATATACTTGGTATCGTGAATCAGCAGTAGGTAATTCTGATGTGCATTGGGAGAAAGTAAAGAAATTGAATTTTGGTGTTGATTACTCTTTTTTGGATGGTTTGTTTGCAGGTAGCGTGGAAGTCTTTCGTGATAAACGTACTGATATTCTGGTGGGTGGAAGCGATCGGGCTATTCCTTCTTATTTTGGTACTACAGCAGTTACTGCTAACTTAGGTAAGGTTAGAACCAAAGGTTATGAGTTGGAACTTCGTATCAACAAGACATTTTCCAATAAGATGCGCGTTTGGGCTAATATGAGCATGACCCATGCGGAAAATAAGATACTTGAAAAAGACGATGCTCCATTGTTGGCTGGGTATCAAAAGGTGGCTGGTTATGCCATTGGTCAGAATAAGGCATATATTGATAATGGATATTTGAATTCTTATGACGATGTGATTGGTAGCCCGCAGCATGATACAAACAATTCACAACGTCTTCCCGGAGACTATTATATTGTCGATTTCAATGGGGATGGTGTCGTCGACAGCAAGGACCAAGCTCCTTACGGTTACTCTGATACTCCACAGAACACATATAATGCTACTCTTGGCTTTGAGTGGAAGGGATTTAGTGCTTTTGTTCAGTTCTATGGTGTAAACAATGTGACTCGTGTCGTTCAGTTGACCAGTTTTGGCAGTCAGATGAATACGGTGTATGACCAGGGTAGCTGGTGGTCTGAGGCTGGCGATGCGGCCGATGTTGTAACTCCGCGCTGGTTGTCAAAGGTGAGCGGTTACAGTAATGGTACGCAATACTATTATGACGGTTCTTATATTCGTCTGAAAAATGCGGAGATAGCCTATACCTTTACAGATGGATGGGTGCGAAAACTCGGGGTGAAAAATTTGAAGATTTACTTAAATGGAAACAACTTATGGGTATGGTCTAAGATGCCGGACGACCGTGAATCGAATTTTGCAGGTTCGGGTAATCAAGGGGCGTATCCTACGGTGAAACGTTTCAACTTAGGTGTTAAATTTACATTATAATCAAAGTACTATGAGAAAAATATATAGAACTCTTTTATGCGGTAGCTTATTGCTCTTCTCGTTGGGATTTTCATCTTGTGAGGCCTATCTAGACAAGGAAGCTGACTCTACTGTATCTGAAGACGAAGCATTTAAGAACTTTAGGAATTTTCAGGGGTTTATCGAGGAAATATACAACTGTATTCCTGATAAGGAGAAGAACAATTATACTACTTCCTGGAACTGGGGAGATGATGAAATATTCAACCCGGAAGGTGACAGCCACATGACGCATCAGGTCGATTTGGGTAACTTCCGTGCATGGTCTACCAATAATCAATGCTGGCTCTATCGTACCGGCAGTGATCCTACGGCTACTTATCATCCGAACAGTGACGGCAATGCTAAGTTTAAACATTCACTGTGGCCACATGCATGGTATTGTATACGTAAGGCTAACATCGGTATCGCTAATCTAGAAAGGTTAACGGAAGCTACGGATGAGGAGAAAAAACTGATTGCCGGTCAGCTTTATTTTTTCCGCGCATGGTGGCACTTTGAAATGATGCAATATTTTGGTGGCTTGCCTTATATTGATACAGTCTTATCTGCTACAGAGAAAATGTCTTTGCCACGTCTGAGTTATCAGGAATGTGCAGATAAAGCAGCAGTCGATTTCCGTATGGCAGCGGATTTGCTTCCTATTAATTGGGATAACACAACTGTTGGCAAACAAACCGCGGGTAAGAATGATTTGCGTATCAACAAGATTATGGCATTAGGCTATCTGGGCAAGAATTATCTTTGGGCTGCCAGCCCTCTGATGGAACATGGTGCGCAGCTAGGTGGAAGCAATACTTATAATTACAATACAGAATATGCAAAAAAAGCAGCAGAGGCATTTGGAGAGTTACTGACACTTGTCGAAAGCGGGCAGACGCAATATGCATTGGCGCAGTTTGATTATAGTGATATTTATAATCATACCAAATCGGCATCTGCTTCTAATAGTTATTCTGAAATATTCTATACTACTGGTCAGAACTGGAAAATGCCGGGTACTACAGAAGCTATTTTCCGTGGTCCGTCCGAAGACTTCAACGGTAGTAACTGGAATATGACCAAGTTGTGGGGACCTAAAATTTATGGTTTGGTTGAACATGATAATATCATCCACCAACCTACTGCCAACTATGTGAATTTATATGGTATGGAGAACGGTTTGCCATTGAGTGAAGATGAAACAAAATCCGGTTTTAGAAAGAATTTTCCATTTAGAAATCGTGATGCCCGTTTTTATCATGACATAGTTTTTGACGGATTCCATTATGTCAATGCAGCTATTCCTGAAGCAGACAAGGAATTCTTGCGCTATTGCACTCTGTATACGGGCGGAGCTATGAGAGCCGTGGCCAATGCTAGCCGTACCGGCTATTTCATCCAGAAATTAGTACCGCATCAGGCTAATAAATATGACGGACTCTATAATTGGTCGGGTAACCTGCATACATATTTACCTTACATGCGTTTGGCGGATATTTATCTGATGTATGCTGAGGCTTGTGCGGCAGTAGACGGTGCTGCAGGTAAATCTACGAATTTTGGTAAAACGGCTGAAGATGCGATCAATACTTTGCGTAAACGTGCGGGAGTAGGCCCTGTTGGTGGAGGGGAACCGGGTGATGAAAAAGGTACTCTTTGTCCGGAATATATTTCCAATTCCCAGAAATTTATGGATGAAGTTCGTCGTGAACGTGCTGTCGAGTTGTCTTTCGAAGGTTTCCGCTTTAACGATTTGCAGCGTTGGTTGCTGCTGACCGAAGAGCCCTATACTATTAAGACTTCACAAGAATTCGAACGTGTAGAGAATGAAGACTTTTATAAGAATAATGATCCGGCAGAGGCAGAAGTGAGAAACTTCCGTGAGGAGACTATTTTGAAACGGGTATTTGGAACGAAGCATTACTGGTTCCCCTTATTGGATAATGACGTGTATCTGTATGCTGAATTCCCGCAGAATCCGGGATGGTAATCCCTTATGGTTACTGAATGTATAATTATAAATGAATAAACAATGAAACATATATATAGAAGATTCATTCTCAGTGCAGTGCTTGTTTTTCCGGTTGTTATTTCTGCCGGTGCACAAGAGTTGGCAGGGGATAATGCAAGTTCGCTGCAAAACGATTCGTTGGTGCAGGTAGCTTTCCGAAAGGTTTCTCAGAACAATTTATTAGGAGGTGCCTCAGTAGTAAATGTAGAGGAATTGACGAAGAAAAATTACAATACATGGAGCTTGACCGATATGCAGGGATATGTCGGTGGTTATAATGGTAACTCATTGTGGGGAATGGATGAAAAGCTGATATTGGTGGACGGGGTACCTCGCAATATTGATTATATTTCTCCTACGGAAATCAGCCAAATAACCTTTTTGAAAGGTGCGCAAGCTGTGGTGCTCTATGGAAGTCGTGCGGCTAAAGGAGTAATTATGATTACAACTAAAAGAGGTAAGAGTACGGATCTTCAAGTAGATGTACGCGCCAATACAGGGTTTTATGTCGCAAAGAGTTACCCCGAATATTTAGGTTCGGCCGAATACATGACTCTTTATAATGAAGCACGTGCCAATGACGGGCTCGGTGCTCTCTATAGTGCGGAGGATATTTACCATTATGGATCCGGTGAGAATCCTTATCGTTATGCTAATGTGAATATGTATTCGTCGGACTATATCAAGAAGGCATATAATCGTTCGGATGTTACAGCCGAAATTTCGGGTGGCAATCATCGTGCCCATTTTTATACGAATATAAATTATCTTCGTTCCAATGACGTTTTCAAAATCGGTGAAGCGAAGCATAATGGGACCAATGGTTTAAATATTCGCGGTAACGTAGATTTGACATTGAATGACTTTATTACAGCTTATGTGAATGCTAAAGTATCTTTCTATTCACGTCGTAGTGCCAATGGGTCTTATTATTGGAGTGCGGCATCTACATTGCGTCCCAATCGTATTTCTCCGTTGATTCCGTTGAGTTATATTGATGCAAATGCAGCCAGTGCATGGGATTTGGTGGCGAATAGCAATAATATAGTTGATGGAAAATACTTTTTGGCAGGAACACAATCTGATATGACAAATGTATTTGGCGATTATTATGCTTCAGGTTATAGCAAAGCAACAGATCGTTCGTTCCAGTTTGATGCGGGAGTGAACATTGGTTTGGACAAGGTGTTGAAAGGACTCTCTTTTCATACTCGGTTTTCTGTAGATTACTCTACTGCTTATATTACTTCTTATAATAACAGCTATGCCACATATGCGCCTACCTGGTCTAATAATGGCGGGAAAGATATTATTGTCGGTTTGACAAAATACAATGAGGACAAGAAGTCCGGTGTGCAGAATATCAGCGGCAGTTCGGATAACCAGACTGTTTTATTCTCCGGCCAGTTCGATTACGAAAACACTTTTAATGATGATCATCATTTGGCTGCCATGTTAATAGCCTCTGGTTATCAACAAAGTTATTCAGGAGAATATCATAAGACAAGCAATGTAAATTTGGGCATGCAGTTGGGATATAACTTCCGCAATAAATATTATGCCGATTTTGGTGGGGCTGTTATACATTCTGCAAAGTTGGCTCCGGGACATCGTAATGCTTTCTCACCTTCTTTGACATTGGGCTGGAAATTATCAAACGAGAGCTTTCTGGAAAATTCTCCGGTAGTGGACGAACTGATGTTGAGTGTGTCCGGTAGTATCTTGAATACGGATTTGGGAATTGACAACTATTATATGTATGATGGTTATTACAACCAGTCGGACGGTGCATGGTGGGGATGGCGCGAGAGTGTATCCCTACACTCTACTAACTCCAAACAAGGGGCGAATGAAGACTTGAGCTTTATCAAGCGTAAAGAGCTTTCAGTTAATCTGAAAACTTCTTTATGGAACCGGATGATAACAGCGGATGCATCTTTCTTTGTTAATTCAATCGAAGGTAAAATCGTGACTTCTACTACTCAGTATCCGGAGTATTTCTTCACTTATTATCCGACTGCTTCGTTTCGTCCGTACATCAACTACGATAATGACCGTCGCATGGGATTTGATTTCAACGTAAACTACAACAAACGTTTCGGCAAGGTTGATTTTACAGCGGGCGTTACCGGAACTTACTATACAACGAAAGCTACCAAGCGGGATGAATTGTATCAGGATAAATACCAATACCGTAAAGGATATGCTGTTGACGGTATTTGGGGATTACAGTGCATCGGATTCTTCAAGGATGAGCAGGACATCATCGATTCTCCAGAACAGCGTCTTGGCGGTACAATAAGACCGGGTGATTTGAAGTATGTAGATCAGAATAATGACGGTATAATTGATGATAAAGATCAGGTTTATCTGGCTCGTGGAGGTTGGTATGGAGCTCCCTTGGCGTTGGGTATAAACTTGACTGCTAAATGGAAAGGATTAACTTTCTTTGTATTGGGTACAGGTGAGTTTGGCGGACATGCCATGAAAAACAACGAGTCTTATTATTGGATATCCGGTGAAGATAAATACTCGGCAGTAGTCCGGGGGCGTTGGACTCCGGAAACGGCAGCAACAGCTACTTATCCGCGTCTGACTACAGAAAGTGGAACTAATAACTTTTATTCTTCCGACTTCTGGATGTATAAGACGGATGCTTTCCGTTTGGCAAAAATACAGGTCACGTATGACCTGCCTTCCAAGTGGTTTAAGAATAGTTTTGTTCATGGAGTATCCGCATATATCAGCGGTTCTGATTTGCTCACAATATCCAAGGAACGCAAGGCGCTGGAATTGAATGTTGGCTCCAGCCCGCAATGCCGCTTCTATAATTTAGGTGTGACTGCAACTTTCTAATACAGATTATTTCAATAATTAAAGAACGAAATTATGAAAAATATATTCAAATTATTGGCTTTCTTACCTCTGCTGACTGCTTGTGACGATTTGTTTGAACCGGCACTAGAGAACAACAGAGATCTTGAGGCTATGTATAAAGAACCGAGCTATGCGCAGGGTATACTTGCGAACGCTTATATTATACTTCCTTACGAAACTTCACCTACAAGTGACTTGGCTACGGATGATGCTGTGACTAATGAGATTTCCAGTAACTATCTGCGAATGGCTACAGGTTCCTGGACTGCCAATAATAATCCGGTTTCCCAGTGGCAATGCTATCCAGTATATCAATCTTTTTTTGGAGAATGTAGATAAGGTAGAATGGGCAAAAGATGAACGTATCTCTACCATGTTTCTTGATCGTTTGAAAGGAGAGGCTTATGGGTTGCGTGCACTGCATATGTATTATTTGTTACGTGCACATGGTGGCAAGATTGCGGACGGCACATTGATGGGAGTACCTATTATTTTGAAATCGGAAGGACCGGATGCGGATTTTAATCATGCTCGTGCCACTTATTCCGATTGCGTGAAGCAAATAATGGAAGATGCTGATAAGGCTATCGAATTATTGCCGCTCGATTATAAGAAATTTGCAGATAGTGAGATACCGGAAAAATATAAAAACATCGGTGTGACGAATGCGAGTGATTATCGGCGTGTTTGTGGTGAAGAATATAGAGGGTTGATGAGCGGACGGATTGCATTGGCAGTCCGTGCACAAACGGCTCTGTTAGCTGCCAGTCCGGCATTCCAAAGCGGGTCGGGAATGACTTGGGAACAAGCTGCCGATTATGCTGCTGAAATTATAGAGAAAGCTAACGGTGGCGGCGGCTGCGGGCTGGATGCAGATGGATTGGAGTGGTATACACTTGCGGATAAAGATTATGGAACGGGCGGCAGTCCCGCCGAGGTTATTTGGCGTAGTAGTACAGATGATAATAATACATTGGAAACAGCTAACTTCCCTCCATCACTTTACGGAAACGGTCGTGTCAATCCTACCCAGAATTTGGTGGATGCCTTTCCTATGGCGAACGGTTACCCTATTTCTGAAACATCAGGCAATTACGATGCAGAAAACCCGTATGATAACCGTGATCCGCGTTTGGCAAAATACATCGTTTACAATGGTAGCAAGCAAGGTCCTAGTGATACGGAAATTATTACAGGAACTTACGGAACGAATACAGACGTTGTGAATAAGGAAAGCGGAAGGTCTACTCGTACAGGTTATTACTTGCGGAAACTATTGCGTAAAGAGTGTAACCCTAATTCACAGTATAATACAAAGAAGAAGCATTATACCGCACGTATCCGTTATACAGAGATGTTTCTGATTTATGCGGAGGCGGCTAATGAGGCTTGGGGACCACAGAATAATCATGGACATCTTTTTAGTGCTTATGATGTAATCAAAGCCATTCGTACGCGTGCCGGTTTAGGTATCGATAATGGAGATGCTTATTTGGAGAGCATAAAGGATAATAAAGACAAGATGCGTGAACTAATCCGTAATGAACGCCGTATCGAACTTTGTTTTGAGAATTTCCGTTTTTGGGATTTACGTCGCTGGAATGTTGATTTGACCAAACTGAATGAAACTGCTCTTGGGGTGGAAATAAGCAAGAATGGTTCTGTAATGAACTACTCTCCGCTTACGGTAGAGAAAAGAAAGTATGAGGAGTATATGATTTACGGGCCAATACCTTTTGCTGAAGTAATGAAGTGGAGCAATCTGGAACAGAATGTCGGTTGGAAATAATTGTAAAATAATAAATAATGAAGCATATGAAATTAATTAAATTAATATTTGCCATGTCAGTTGGAGTCTTTGTTTCATGGACGATGACATCCTGTGAAAATCAAGATAATGAATTTCCTGATTATGAGGGCGGCACTTCAGTCTATTTTGCAACCCAGTATCCGGTGAGAACGTTGGTTATGGGTGAAGATGAGTATGATACGACGCTGGACAATGCTCATAAATGTAAGATTAATGCTACTATGGGCGGTGTTTATGCTAATAAGAAGGATATCACGATAGATATTGAAGTAGACAATACATTATGTGATAACCTTTATTATTCGTATACTTCTGCATCTGAAAATGTGCCGGTAAAAGCTATGCCTTCCAACTACTATACATTATCTGATGATAAGATCACTCTGAAGAATGTATTGATGGATGGTGTGGAAGTCTCATTTACTGATGCTTTTTTTGCTGATCCCGAAGCATTGACCGCTACCTATGTTATACCTTTGGTAATGACAGGTGTGACTAATGCTGACCGTATTTTGAATGGTACTTTGTCCGAAGGGGCAGAAGCCGTCAGATGTAATTCGTCAGTGTGGTTGGTGCAACCACAGGATTATGTACTTTATTGTGTGAAATACATCAATAAATGGACTGGTAAGTATCTGCGTCATGGCGTGGACAAAGTGACAGAAAACGGGACAACTACCGAGAATGATCGCCATAACGAGTATGTAGAAGATGATGAAATATGTCAGACTGTAACAAAATCTTTGACTGAAACCATTCTTACAGTTACTACCAATTTAGGGACAACAGACAATCCGCGTAATATCAGTTATAAGTTGCTGCTGGTTTTTAATGGCGATGAATGTGTGGTTTCCGGGTTGGACGGCGTTACGGCTACTGGTACTGGTAAGTTTGTTCAAGACGGTGAGAAGAATAGTTGGGGTAATAAAGACCGTGATGCCATTTATTTGAAGTATACTGTGGATTTCAGTAATGGATTAAAGCTTGAAACAGAAGATACACTGGTTGCGCATAGTCGTGGCGTGGCAAGAGAAGATTTTACGCCGATCTATGTGAAGAATTAATCGTTAAATCTAGAAGAATATGAAATACTATAATAGAATTTTACTGCTTGCTATGGTTGCCGGAATAACTGTATCTTGTGCAGATGCGCTTTTTGCGGACTACAAGACAGAGAAACCGGAGAGTCTGAAAAAGTATGAGTACTTGAACGAATATGGTGATTTGAAAACATATATTGACCGTATCTCCCATCCCGACTTCAAGTTGGGAACGGGGGTCACGGTGAGTGATTTCTTGAAGCAAGATTTGGTTTATACTTTGACTGTCAACAACTATGACGACGTGACGGCTGGTAATGCCATGAAATATAGCTCCTGTGTAGATGCCAAAGGAAATATGGATTTCGGCACAGTCAAGAAGTTTGTGAAAACTGCAAAAGAAACAGGAATTAGTATTTATGGGCATACGCTCTGTTGGCATTCACAGCAGCAAAATGCTTATTTGAATGGGCTGATTGCGGATAAAGAACCGGAACCGGTTCCTGGTAGTTCAGAAATCGCACTTCATATAAAAACCTCGAAACCTCAAGCGAATGTATGGGATTGGGAATTGTATTATGATTTGGATGAAGCATTAATAGCAAATCAAGAATATACTATAAGTGTGCGGATGAAGGCTTCTTCGGCTATAACCTTTCCGTTCTGGCCGGGGAAGAAAGATGGGACTGACACTCAATATGGTGCAGGGACCTTTTCAGCGGGTGAGCAATGGTCAACTAACACATTCACGTTTACGCCTTCTGCTGATATCGATAGGTTACGGTTCTGTTTCGGTTTGTTTGGCGGTGATTTGTATTTTGATGATTTAACATTGACTGCCTCGGGCTCTGATAGAAATTTGATTATGAACTCTACTTTCGAAGAAAGCAAAGATCTGTCCCGATGGAGTAAAGCGAGTTGGATTGATTTTGCTTATGGGATAGAGGAGGTCCAGGAAAGTGGATCCGTGTTAACTAATGTATATATATTAGAGGATGACTTTTCAAGCGGAACAGCTATGATGGGTTGGGGAAATAACTCGACTCGGCAGGTGATTGACGGAGTACATCAAATGACAAATCCGTCGGAAGTAAATTCTTGGGAAGCACAGGCTGGCTATGATTTTTCAGCTCCTTTGACAGAAGGGACTACCTATTTCTTAAAGATGAAGATTAAAGGCAGTGTAGCAGGTAGTATTGGAGCGGTCTTTCAAAAACCGGACGGATTTGCCGGGCGTGGTGACTTCCCTTCCATACCAATTACAACAGAATGGGAAGAGGTTACTGTATTTACCAACTGCACGGGAGATGCGGCTACTCGTATTCTTTTTAATTATGGGAAGTATGCCGGTACCATCTATATTGATGATTTGTCTATATATTGGCAGAAGTCGGGTAATACGATTCCTCTGACTCCTGAAGAGAAAGAAGAAATCCTCACGAACGAACTGGAACGTTGGATTAAAGGTATGTTGGAATCTTGCGGTGGTTATGTTAAGGCATGGGATGTCGTGAATGAACCTATTTCCGGAAAAGATTCGGATGGGGATGGCTATTACGATCTTCAGTCAGCTTCTCAAACAGATGATAATGGTGTTTCCGGTGAAAACTTCTATTGGCAGGATTATTTGGGTGATGATTACGCCCGTATTCCGATTAAGTTTGCGCGTAAGTATTTTGCGGAGTCCGGTGGTAACCCTGATGAGTTGAAGCTTTTTATTAACGACTATAATCTGGAATCCGACTGGGATCAGAATAAGAAGTTAAAGAGCTTGATACATTGGATCGAACGTTGGGAGTCTGACGGGGAAACAAAGGTGGACGGTATCGGTACTCAAATGCATGTGTCTTACTATATGAATCCTGCTACTCAGGCTAGTAAGGAAAACGCCATTATCAATATGTTTACCCTGTTAGCTTCTACCGGTAAGCTCATAAAGATCACAGAATTGGATATGGGTATTGTCGATGCAGCTGGTGAAACGATACTGACAGAGAATCTGACAGACGAAATGCAGCAGAATATGTCTGATTTCTATCAGTTCATTATTGAGAAATATTTTGAGATTATTCCGGTGGCACAGCAATATGGCATCACTCATTGGAGCCCGACAGACAGCCCTTCTGAAAACTCCTTCTGGAGAAAAGGCCAGCCAATTGGTCTGTGGGATTTGAATTACAACCGCAAACCTGTCTATGTCGGTTTCCTTGAAGGTTTGAGAAATGGTACTGCCAGTAAATAAATGAGATAGAAAACTATCATGTAGTTTATGCTGATTTAGATTAGGCACGCTCGTCCGGATAGCGGAGTCTCTCGATAGAGCTCCGCTATTATTTTAAATAGATGTAATTAAATAGATTGATGAAATTATGAAAAGAATAATAGGTATATTAACTTTGTCTTGTCTGTTGTTTTCTGCTTGTGGCAAGGATGAAATTCCGCAAGAGGAAAACGAAAAAAAAACAGAAGAAACAACACCCGGTGATGATACCGGCGGTGATGAATCGGATGATGATCCTGATTCTCCGAAGCTGGTTGTTCCTTTACATGTAGAGGGACGTTATCTGAAAAATGAACAAGGGAAAATTGTCAACTTGCATGGATTTACGCAGACTTATAGTCCTTATTTTAATAACAACGCATGGAGTAATTATGATGTAAGCAGTTGTCTTAGCTATAACAAAAGTATGGTGGATAAAATACTGGCTGCCGGATGGAAATTTAACTTTGTACGTCTGCACATGGATCCTTATTGGAGTGATGATACTACGTTGCCTTATGTGCGTTATGAAGGACATGAACGTTTCTCGGAAACACGTTTCAAGAAGTACCTGAAAGAGTTATTTGTCCCAATGGCGGAATATTTTATTTCTAAAGGGATGTATGTGGTGATGCGCCCGCCGGGAGTTTGTCCACATGCAGGTGATACTGAAGATAACAGGTATCTAGGTATAGAGTTGGGAGATTCTTATCAGGAGTTTCTGCTGAAAGTATGGGACATTGTATCGCAGAATGCTGTTGTGAAGAATAATCCCGGGATTATGTTCGAGTTGGCTAATGAACCCGTTCATATAAAAGGTACAGACGGTAAATATGGTGGTGACGGTGATGCTTGCTTCATCAATATGCAAAAGTATTTTCAGGCGATTGTTGATAAAATACGTGGAAATGCTTGTAACAATATCATTTGGGTACCCGGATTGGGCTGGCAATCTCAGTATAGTGGCTATAAAGACCATCGTATCGAAGGAGGAAATATTGGTTTTGCCGTACACTGTTATCCGGGCTGGTATGGAAGTGATGCCGAACAGGACAGTGGTGAAGGAAATGGCTCCTCTACAGGAGGGGGATATGAACCTTTCCAACGTGGTTGGGACAAGCAAGTAGGTCCGGTAGCTAGTTTTGCTCCTGTCATGGTGACTGAGATAGACTGGGCACCGAAGAAATATGATGCAACATGGGGGAAAAGTATTACGGGAGTGGCGAAAGGCGAAGGTTTTGGAGCTAATTTCAAATACATAGCCGATCAATCCGGCAACGTTTCCTGGCTGTTCTTTACTACAAAGTCTCATGAATTGGCTGCTTTTAAGGATGTAGCGGGTGAACCGGGAAACTATACTTTTTTGAATGATCCAGAAGCGTGCCCGTGGGCTATTTATCACTGGTTTAAAGAGTATGCCGAAATGGATGAATAATAATATCAGTTTTGTTACAAGATGAAGAAGATTATATTATTAAGTTGTTTGTTATGTGCAGGCATATTTGCCTTTGCACAAGACCCTAATTTCCATATTTACCTTTGTCTGGGACAATCCAATATGGAAGGAAATGCAAAGATTGAGGCCCAGGATACATGCAATGTCAATGAACGCTTTCTGATGATGGCGGCTGTTGATTGTCCGTCTTTGGGACGCGTCAAAGGACAATGGTATAAAGCTGTTCCACCGTTGGTACGTTGCCATACAGGGTTAACACCGGCCGATTATTTCGGACGTACATTAGTGGAAAGGCTGCCTGATAATATTAAGGTAGGTGTCATCAATGTAGCTGTAGGTGGTTGTAGGATTGAACTGTTTGATGAGGAGAATTGCGAAGAACATATTGCCTCTCAACCGGAATGGCTGAAAAATACCGCGAAAGCGTATGGTAATAATCCTTACCGTAGACTAAAGGAATTGGCTGTAGAAGCACAGAAAGCCGGTGTGATTAAAGGTATCCTCTTGCATCAAGGCGAGTCTAATACCGGTGATAAAGAGTGGCCTCAAAAAGTAAAGAGAGTCTATGAGAATCTGTTGAGGGATTTGAATCTTCAGGCAAAGGATGTTCCCTTACTGGCGGGAGAAGTGGTGCATGCCGACCAGAATGGCAGATGTGCAAGCATGAATGAGATAATCAATACGCTGCCACAAGCGATTCCGACTGCGTACGTGATTCCTTCTTCGGGCTGTCCTGCCGCAGAAGATAATTTGCATTTCACGGCAGAAGGATACAGAAAATTGGGAGTGCGATATGCCGAGAAACGACTCTTTTTGTTGGAGAAAGAACCAAACTCCGGAATTACTACCGAACCGGCATTCACTAATATTCCGGGATATGACTATCCCCGGGTGGATAAAGAGGGGCGTGCTCATTTTCGTTTCTATGCTCCGCAGGCTACCAAGTTACAAGTGGATTGTTGCGGAAAGAAGTATGATATGTGGAAAGATGCCGGAGGACTCTGGACGGCAACGACCAACCCTCTGCCTGTAGGATTCCATTATTATTTCCTGATAGCAGACGGAGTGTCGGTAACAGATCCTTCCAGCTACACGTTCTTCGGTTGTTGCCGTGTGGCAAGTGGTATCGAAATCCCTGAAGGTGAAGAGGGGGATTATTATCGTCCTCAACAAGTACCTCACGGGCAAGTTCGTTCCTGTACGTATTATTCGGAAACACAAAAAGAGTTTCGTCGGTGTATGGTATATACGCCGGCAGAGTATGAAACTCATCCGAAGAAGCGCTATCCGGTATTGTATCTGCAACATGGCATGGGTGAAGATGAAACCGGCTGGAGTACGCAGGGAAAGATGAATCATATTATGGACAACCTGATTGCATCCGGTCAGTGTGTGCCGATGCTCGTGGTGATGGATAGCGGTGATGTGGAAGCTCCGTTCCGGCCGCGTCCGGGAAAAGATGTGAACGAGGAGCGGGCTTTGTATGGCGCCACCTTTTATGACGTTATTCTGAAAGACCTGATTCCTATGATAGACCGGACATTCCGTACGAAAACCGACCGCGAACACCGTGCTATGGCAGGACTCTCGTGGGGAGGACATCAGACTTTCAATACAGTTCTGCCTCATCTCGATAAGTTTTCTTATATCGGAAGTTTCAGCGGGGCGATTTTCGGTCTGGATATGAAGACTTGTTTTAACGGAGTGTTTGCGGATGCGGACAAGTTCAATAAGAAAGTGAATTATTTCTTTCTCGGCTGTGGCACGGAGGAACAAATGGGAACAAAGAAGATGGTGGATTCACTTCGGAAACTGGGTATCGAGGTTGATTATTACGAATCGCAAGGCACAGCGCATGAATGGCTCACGTGGAGACGTTGCTTGAAAGAATTTGTACCACATTTATTTAAACACTGAAAATAGCATGAAAATGAAATCTACATTTATCGCAGCCACATTGTTGTTCGTTTCGGTTATGACCGAAGGAGGACTGTCGGCGCAAAATCCGATTGTACAAACTTGCTATACTTCAGATCCTGCCCCTATGGTGCATGATGGCACATTGTATGTCTATACGGGACATGACGAAGATAAGGCTGATTTTTTCTGGATGCAGGAATGGCGTGTATATTCTACCAAAGATATGGTGAACTGGACCGATCACGGCTCTCCTCTTGCCATCGAATCATTCGACTGGGCGGACGACCGTGCCTGGGCAGCACAATGTGTAGAGCGTAATGGTAAGTTTTATTGGTATGTCTGCCTGCATTCCAAACTTTCCAATACGATGGCAATCGGTGTGGCGGTAGGCGATTCGCCTGTCGGTCCTTTTAAAGATGCCATCGGCAAACCGCTTCATGACGGAAGCTGGGACTATATTGATCCTACGGTCTTCATTGATGATGACGGTCGTGCTTATCTGTATTGGGGAAATCCGAATATCTATTATGCAGAATTGAATGACGACATGATTTCCTTGAAAGGTGAAGTGGGCAAACTGGAACAGACTGTTGAGAGCTTTGGTGCACCCAATCCGGAAAAGCGTGTCAAAGGTGTTAAGTATAAAGATACTTATACAGAAGGTCCATGGCTTCATAAACGGGAAGGAAAATACTATCTTCTTTATGCTGCCGGAGGTGTACCCGAACATATTGCCTATTCCATGAGTGACGGACCTCTTGGCCCGTGGAAGTATATGGGAGAAATCATGCCTTTACAAGATACGGGCTCGTTTACTAACCATTGTGGAGTGATAGACTATAAAGGCAATTCTTATTTCTTCTATCATACGGGTAAGCTGCCGGGTGGTGGAGGCTTCGGGCGAAGTGCGGCGGTGGAGCAATTTAAGTATAACGCTGACGGCACTTTCCCGATTATTAATGCTACCCGGGAAGGGGTGTCACCGGTAGGTACGCTCAATCCTTACGAAAGGGTGGAAGCTGAAACAATCGCTTTTTCTGAAGGTGTGAAGTCCGAACCAAATGTGAAAACCGGTGTATATATATCTGAAATTCATAATGGAGATTATATAAAGGTACGTGAAGTGGATTTCGGCAATAAATCCCCCAAACGGTTCACTGCTACCGTTGCCAGTGCCCTTCGTGGCGGAACACTTGAAGTACGTACAGACAGTATAAGCGGACCATTAATTGCGGAACTGACTATTCCTTCAACGGGAGGTTGGGAATGCTGGAAAACATTGCAGGCTGATATTGTAAAACCGGTCACAGGAATACAAGATATTTATTTTGTATTCAAAGGACGTAAAGGCTGCAAACTGTTTAACTTTGATTGGTACAAGTTTAACAGATAAACATGCTAGAGAGCAGTTGGGTTACTCTTCTTTTTTACTCAACTGCTCTTTCATATACATTGAAGGCGGCATTCCATACAATTCTTTGAATGTTGTCGAGAAATTATTAGGATCAGTGAATCCTGTTAACATGGCTATTTCGGATATGGTATGCTGTTTTTCGGACAATAAACGAGCGGCTTCTTTTAAACGTATATTACGTATAAAGTCACGGGTTGTCTGGTTGGTGAGCTCCTTGAGTTTCCTGTGAAGATGTACGCGGCTGATACCTACTTCGGTGGTGATTGTCTCTATTGTCAAGTTAGGGTTACCGATGTTTTCATTGATCACTTTCATAATACGTTCCATCAATTTCTCATCGGGTGATTTCACTTCCAGTTTCTGAACCTTGTTCTCCAGATTTTGCTGGCCTGTAAATACTTTGCGTAACTGCTGCCGTGTATTAATCAGATTTTCTACCGTCTTTTGCAGAATTTCGATATTGAATGGTTTCATGATATAGGCGTCGGCTCCTGTATTCAGACCTTCCAGGTTGTCTTCTTCCCTCGTTTTCGCAGTAAGCAAAATGACTGGGATATGATTGAGATTTACATTCTGCTTGATCTTCCGGCATAAGGTAAGTCCGTCCATTTCGGGCATCATGATGTCACTAATGACTAAATCCGGAGCCTTTTTAAATATTTGCTCTAATGCTTCTTTACCATTACGGCTTTCCATGATATGAAATTTGTCCCCGAATTCCTTCGCTATATAATTTCGGATTTCTTCGTCGTCTTCTACAACTAATACGCGATATTTAGTTTTTACCCTGACTTTCTTTTCTTCCTCATTTTCTATAATGGGAGAGATGACAGGAACAGTTGGTACGGCTACTGTAACCTTTTGCTCATTGTTGTCAACTTCTTCAGGTCGTAGATGCTTGTTACCCAACGGTAATCGGATAATAAAACGGCAACCCGGTTGTTCTTTATTATTTTCTACATAGATAATTCCATGATGTAATTCCACTAATGAACGAGTCAGATGTAAGCCTATTCCTGTTCCGCCTTTCGGATTCTGTTGGCTGTTACGGATCTGATAGAAACGTTCGAAGATATGTTCTTTTTCCTGTTCATCGATGCCTGTTCCGGTATCCGCGATAATTATTTCGGCATATTGTTTCAAGGGATCGGGCAGTGTATTGTCTTCTCCCGTACGGATGGTAATATCTATGTTTCCTTTTTCAGGAGTAAACTTGAAGGCATTAGACAGAATATTCAGGATAATCTTATCAAAATTACCTGTGTCTACCCATACATTCAGTTCCCGGAGCGTACTGTGAAGTTGTAGCCGGATATTTTTTGTATTTGCCTGTTGACCGAACGTTGTACATAAATCCTCTATAAAAGGAATAATATTGGTCTCCCGGAACATCAGGAACATTTGCCCTTTATCAATTTTCCGAATATCCATTAGTTGATTAACAAGATTCAGAATACGTTCCGCATTTCTGTAGATAATATGATATATTTTCAGGCGTTCATTGTTCTCCTCATTCTTAATCAGTTTCTGTAGAGGGCTGATGATTAGAGACATCGGAGTGCGTATCTCATGAGAGATGTTGATAAAGAACTGCAATTTTGCTTCATTGATTTGTTCGGCATGGATATGTTGCAGCATTTCCTGATGCATTCTGTACCGATGTCTGATCTGAAGAATAATGATAAATATAATGGTCAGTAATAATAAGGAGTAGATAACTTTGGCCCACCATGAAGCATACCATGCAGGAGATATAAAGATGGTAATTTCTTTTATATTTGAATACACAGTGTTGTCTTTTGCTCTGATTTTAAAGTTATAGGTACCGGGTTTCAGATTGCTGAATGAGATACGGTTTACACCTTTGGGCAAACTAATCCATTTTTCATCGTTGATAGAAT
>OOBO01001087.1_pt1 | contig 20022 bp, 15 predicted proteins | sample 1671031 | NCBI WGS metagenome assembly OOBO01 (sample SAMN06348115, study PRJEB24527) | human gut metagenome | biome: human gut; feature: ankylosing spondylitis patient; material: feces | host: Homo sapiens | place: China | collected 2015-10 | reverse complement strand
CTATTCAGAAAATTCCCCTCTATGTGATAGGAATGTTGGGCATGGATGTGCTGTGCCTGTTTTTGGCCTACTATTTTTCAAAACGCAGGATCATCCAGAACACGGAACCGATTGTAGATGCCATTGAAACATTGGCCGATGGCAAACCCGTTTCTCTCCATATTGATAGAGAGTTATCCGAAATTGCGAACAGCGTAAATAAAGCCTCTCTGATATTAAGCAGGCAAAACGAAGCCAGAGCCAACTGGATCAGCGGGGTCTCTCATGACATCCGAACTCCGCTTTCTATGATTATGGGCTATGCAGACCGGATCGCCGCAGACAAAACAGCCAGTGAGGGGGTAAAAGAGCAGGCTGTGATCGTGCAAAAGCAAAGCGCCAAAATCAAAGAACTCGTGCAGGATTTGAATTTAGTATCGCAGTTGGAATATGAGATGCAGCCGCTTCATAAAGAGATGGTTCGCTTATCCAAACTACTGCGATCCTATGTAGCAGACCTGTTGAATACAGGAATTTCCGATAGCTACAACATCGGAATTAAGATCACTCCTGACGCCGAAAATGCTGTGTTGGAATGTGATGCCAGATTGATTTCGCGAGCTGTAAACAACCTTGTCCAGAACAGCATGAAACACAACCCACAGGGCTGTGAAGTCTGCATTTCTCTTACAGCATCGCAAAACCATCTTATCTTGGCGGTTACGGATAACGGAATGGGTCTGCCTGCTGAAAAGCTGCAAGAGCTGGAAGAAAAACCGCATTATATGGAAAGCACAGATGAACGGCTTGATTTAAGACATGGGCTTGGATTGCTGATTGTCCAACAAGTCGCCATAGCTCATAACGGCACTTTCAAACTTACTAATGTTTTCCCGAAAGGGTGTGAAGCCACTTTAATATTCCCGTATATCGGATAAACAGGCAAGTACAAATCTATAAGAAAACGCCAGATGCAGAGGTGATACGCCCCTGGATCTGGCGTTTTCTTAATAAGCGCACTTCAAATCGGTATAACCTTCTTATTAACACTGACAAAAAACAGGCGAATCAAATGAATTTTTATCAAAAATATTTTACAAGTTGCTTTAATCCACGGCGGATACTATCTCGGACACGGCTTTGGTCTACACCTTCTACTTCGGCAATTTCATTTACCGTCATTCCCAGATAGTATCGGGCATAAATTCGCTTTGCCTGTTTCTCCGGCAGCTTCATCACAGCGGCATAGACCTGCTCCTGAAACTGTTTTTCCTCCAGAAGCATCTCCGGTGTTTGCGGCTTCAACAGCACTGCATTTTCAATGCCATTCTCGCAATCCAGAGAATACTGTGCTTTATAACGATACATCTTTCGCTCATACGCAGCCTCCGCACGTTCAGCTGCTCGAATAGTCTCCATTACTTCCTCTGTCACATCTACAAAAAAGTCTGTTGTATAAACATCAGGATAAAGTTCCCGAAGGTTAATTTTCTTCATTATGTACCTCCATTTCGATTCACGGGTGATTGACGGGTGAATCGAATGGAGGCGGAGACCGACACCGGCAGACAACCGGGTCATCTCCGAAAAAATGGCAACAAAAAACGCCAGATTTCCGTGAGGGAAAACTGGCGCGCCAAGAACAGCCATTATTATACTGAATTACATGGAACGATAATGCCGATGCAATGTTATACTTGCCCGGAGGAGGAGCAATGCTTTTTTTAACTGATGTAGATCATGTGAGCTTTGAAAAAGCAAACGAGCAAACCACGTTTTTCTGCTATCTGACGTTCCTGATTTCAAAATATAATGTAACTGTTTAATAAATGCCTCACTCAGGGGATAGTTTGCCAACTCTATTATTTGATCAATGCATCGGAAATGATTGGCTGTTTCAACAATGTCATCCACATTCACAACTTCATCCTGAATTCCAATCGTATTCGTTTCAAAAATATATCTGGTTTGATCATGGGTCAAGCGGCTGCCTTCCATATGATTCGAATTATATGTCAGTTCGATCTGAACCTTATGATATATTCCTCCCGGTATCCCTGCTTCCTTTTCCATTTTTAATCTGGTCAAAATATCATTTGCTATTTTTTCCGCTCGTTTCTTTCTGACCGGCTTTACGGCATCCTCCGGAATCCTCCATGTTTTCCCATCAAGAATTACACCCGGAATTTTTCCATGGGCACAATAATTTCTTACACTTCTTTCTGATAAATTCCATTTTGCAGCTATTTCATTTACATTTACATATTTCATACACAACCTCCGCAAAACTACTCACCGGAAATATTATATCATTATCGGCAATATATCTCAATTTTTTTGCTTTTAAATTTCATTTGTATTTTGCCGATAAGAGTCGCTTAATTCTTTCTGTGCTTCCTCTACGTAAATGCGTGCATTTTCCAGATTCCACCGGATCTCTTCTTCGGTAACAGCACGTTTTACTTTTCCGGGATTGCCAACGACCAGGGAATTATCCGGGATCTCCACATTCTGCGTCACCAGTGCTCCGGCACCGATGATGCAGTTTTTCCCGATCTTACAGCCATTCATCAGAATGGCTCCCATACCGATCATGGTATTGTCGCCGATCTTACAGCCATGGACGATCGCACCGTGTCCTATGGTCACATCTCCAAGCACCACTGCTCCAGGCGCTATAAATGCTGTATCATGGATCTGCATATATATTTTCTCCTCTGTTCTATCTATATTTATTATGCTACTCTTCCTTACAAAGTGCAGTTTACCACATTTTTCCTAACCATATAAACCTTATATTTTACTTTTTTTCCTACCAAAAAGGAGACACTATAAATGTCCCCTTTTGTTACAATCTTTACAGACAGTCTCCTGTCTGGCATTGTATCTCATATTCTATTCTGCTCATTCGCAGTAAAATGAGTCCCTGTATCCCGGCGCTGTAATATTTGATTCCATGCTCTGCAGCATACTCTGCCAAAAGTGCATTTCCAATATCCTCCGCATCCGTGATAATGGCATTCGGCTGTACTGTTTGCAGCCACTTTTGTCCATTTGAGGTATAGGTGCCGTGATGATTCGATTTCATTACATCTGCTTTCAGAAGATCACCATATTGCTCTGCCAGTTTTTCTTCCATCTCTATATACAAGTCTCCACCGGTGAGATATTTTGATCTTCCATAGACAAATTTCATCAAAATAGATACATTGTTCACGCTCTCATCATTTCCGACACATTTCTCCAGATCCTCAGTCGTCGGATGATATGTGGTTATACGTACATCCCCTACCGTCCACTGATATCCCGCCAGGACATTTTCATAAACATGTGTCCCTTTCTGCTTAAGATATTCCTCAAATAAGGGCTCCTGCTTACTGGATGCTATATAGGAGCTTCGATAACAGGCATCAATCCCTCCTCCATGCTCATACAGATATTGTGCCACAGTCAGGGCTCCTCCTGCATGATCATCATGCGCATGAGACAATACAAAATAATCCAGATGATGCAGTCCCAGATCATCCAACAATGAAATAATATGCGCACTGCAGGCAATGTAACCGGCATCTATCATCATTGTTTTGCCATTCGGGAATACCACAAGCGTACAATCTCCGCATTTTGCCCGGATTCCCGCCTCTGTCAGATCCGGTGTGAGAAAATACAGATTACCGTCTCCGCCGTAAGACAACGCTTTTTTTACACAATAAACCATCTCTTCATAGTGATCTGCAACCGAATTATCATTAGTCTTTTGGTATCCTGCAGGTTCTTCCTTCAGGCATCTTCGTTCCGCTGCCAGAAGATATTGATTATCGGATGCGGTTCCACTGATCAGAATTTTCTCCCACTGTGCCTCCGTTCCATGATAAATAACCGTATGAAGAGCCTCATCTTTCGCAAACGCTCTCATATCAATATTTTTCAGGCTGACAGGCAATTCCACCTTCTCCAGTGCCGAACAATTATGAAACGCCTTCGCACAGATAATGCATATTCCTTCCGGCAATTTTACATCCCTTAATGCGGTACATCCGCGGAAGCTATACACCCCGAGATAGACAAGCGTCTCCGGCAGTTCTACTTCCTTCAGTGAAGTACAATTCTGAAAAGCACAATCTCCCACGCTCTCCATTCCCACACAAATTCTGACCCGGCGGATTTCATCTCTGATTTCTTCCCATGGTCTCTCTTGATGTTCCGCCCAGTTCTGCATCTTTCCGGTCCCTGTAATCGTCAGGCATCCTGTTTCCTGCGTGAAACTCCATTCTACATTATTCAATTTTTCATTCATATTCTTCCTCGTATCCGAAGCGTTACAGCTTCAGTTTCCATACAAACTTGTTTCTCTCCAAAGGATAAATACTTTCCGATATTTCAATAATCTGTCCCTCTTCATTCCTGGTAACAGAAGAAATCAGCATCGCAAGAGCATTTTCCTTCATTCCCATCAGATGACTCTCTCTGCTCTCCAGCGGACGGGCCGTCATTTCTTTTTCCAGGCTGAATCGATTCTTGGAATGATCATTGAGCGCCTTCGTCAGAGATGCCTTCGTAAAATCATAGTCAAACAAAAATGCATCACTCTCCGGCATATAGGACGTTGTCAATACAATCGGTCCTTTGTCAAAAGAATCCTTTACGTATCTGAGACGGCTCAGTTTAATGACTCTGCTGTCACCGTTTTCGAACTTTTTCGCCAGTTCCTCCGTCATCTCCATATAACGGAATTCCAGCACTTCCGTCTCTACCTCAATGCCCCGGCGAAACATTTCATTAAAAAAGCTCTCAATAAATACCGTCGTATCCTCCAATACGCGTGGTGCTGTAACAAAGGTACCTTTTCTCTTAACTCTTTTCAGATGTCCATCCTGCACCATCCGCAGCATTGCCGTACGCACTGTGGAACGACTGACACCAAATTGTTCACAAAGCTCCACTTCTTTCGGAATTTTATAACCGATCGGCCATTCTCCCGTATGAATCTTGTTCATGATATATTCTTCAATCTCTGAATATCTGGCTGCCATATTTCCCCCTATTAACACTTTCCTTTTCGTTTTCTGTGTTTTTGTTATCCAATCTCATTATGATATTACATATTACTAACAGTATAGCGAATTTGGGAATTTAATGTCAATAATCGAGCGTACTAATATGTACGAATTTCAAAAATTCTTGCAAAATGGATACCGTAAGCACGGTGAACCGTCACCTTTATGGTATCACAAATTACATTTCCCAGCGGAATTCTGTTCAATCGCTGATAATTGTCATGTATTTCCTTGCAAAATACTTCTTTTCCTTCTCTGAAAGCACGCACATCATAATCCCGTACAAGTTCATCCGGCAGTCCTTTTACCTGTCGGTTCCGTACATTTCTTGTAAGAGATGGCATGATCTCTTTTGTCAGGTTCGTATCAAATGTCAGCTGAATCTGATGTAGCACCAGTTTCCCGTCATAGGTAAGCGTTATTTCGGCACCCTGTTCTCCTATCGGTGCCTCCCAGCAGTTACTTTCTTCCTGCTCCTGTCTGGCAATTCCGTTCAATACTTTCCATGGTTCATTTCCATGTGTATATCCGGATGCAGCTACCTTAGCTGACTTTGCATAATCGGCCGGATCCCGGTTACGGACTCCCGGAATATAACAGTCATCCCGCAAAAGCTCCTGTTGTAGTTCTTCCATATGTTCCCCGATCTGTCTGGGGGTACAGCCATATCTGACAGCCATTGCTGCTGCCGTGCCTACCGCCTGTCCTCCCACAGCGCAGGTTCCCATAACTCTCGTTGATCCAAATGCCATTTTTGTAGTACTGATATCACGTCCCGCCAGCATTACATTTTCCAGATCCTTTGCATAATAGCATCTCCATGGTATTGTATAACAACCGTTGAAATTCAGGATCTGTGAAGGAATCTTATCCGTATCCAGAAGTCCCCTGCGCACATGCTGATCCATCTGCCAGCCACCATAAGCTACTGCGTCCGGGAATATCCTGTTGGCTAGTACATCCTTTTCATTCAACAGATAGTCTCCTTCGATTCTTCTGCTTTCACGATATCCCGGCACGAATCCAACCCAATCCAGCTCCAAATTTTCCACACCGTGGTTTCCCACATTTTTCAGATGATCCCATACGCCGTACACACATTTCAACAATTCATCACGGATTTTCTCACCGTCACGGATAATATCTTCATCCTCACCACCCAGTTCAATCCACCAATATCCGGAGTCCACATTGGAAAAGTGTGGCAGTCTCCCGCTTCCTTCTTCGAATTTGGTCAGCTTACCGCCTTCCATATGGGAGGCAATACTGTTCGCATGTTCCCGGTATTTCAAATCTTCCTCCGTGTAATGGTTTGCCCATTCCGGACACACAAATTTTACCGGCTCTCCACGGTCCACAGCGGAAAACAACAAAGTGTTTCCCATCGTATCGCTGTTCGGTTCTTCCGGAGCATCAGGTTCCTTAAATTCGTCTCTTCCTTCACTGCCCATACGCCCCGTCGCACCGCACATGGTAGCTAAGGTACCGTGCCCTGTGGCATCGACAAAGATGTCTCCGTAGATGGTATACTCGGTTTCCGTACTGTTCTGATGACAGACTACGGCCTTTATTTTTTTCCCTTCCAGGATCACGTCATCCATATTCGTATTCAGAAAGGATTCCAGATTTTCCTGAAAATGCACTTTTTCCCAGATGACGGAATCAAATACCGGAAAAGATGCATAGGGATTTCTGCGTTTGTTTGCCAGCAGAATCTCCAGCAGGATTCCTGTCTCTCCAAGATTTTTTTTGGCACCGTGGGAGTTGGCTCCCACAATGTGCATACGGATCTCCGAGCTGGCGTTGCCACCAAACATAGAGCGATTCTGTATGATGGCTGTTCTGGCTCCTTTTCTGGCAGCTGCTATTGCCGCACAGACACCGGCCAGGCCGCCTCCCACTACTACAACTTCATATTTTCTGGTTTCACTGTGAATTGACATATTGTTCTCTTTATTTTCTCCCTTATAGCAATATAGCAGGCACAGAGTCTTCTCCTGTCCTGCCACACTGCATCTGCCATTTTCAATTTATTATCCCTTAACCGCACCTACGGACAAGCCTTTCAGGAAGAACTTCTGTCCGAACAGGAATACGATAAATACCGGTACAACCGCCATACAGCAGGCCGCCATGGTCAGGTTATACTGTGTTACCTCTGTACCGACAAACTGGTTCAAAGCCAGAGGAATCGTCCATTTCTTCCAGTTGGAGATAAATACCAGAGGATCCAGGTAGCTGTTCCATGCATCCAGGAACTGTACTGTCGCCGTCGCCGCTATCGTCGGCTTGACAAGTGGCAGCATAACCTGTGCAAAGGCTCTGTATTCACCGGCTCCATCAATTCTGGCAGCTTCCCGCAGTTCATCTGGAGTACTTAAGAAGGACTGCCTGAGCATAAAGGTGGAAGATACCGCTATAATTTTCGGTACGATCAGCGACAAATGGGTATTCATCCATCCCAACTGCATAAACATTATGAATCTGGGAATCAGTGTCAGCTGTGAAGGCACCATCATCTGCGCCAGATATACAATGAACAATACATTGGAGCCCTTGAACTTCAACTTGGCAAAGGCATATCCGGCAAGTGTTGCGGAAGTAATTGCCACTACCGTACTGATTACAGCTACCTTGATAGAGTTAAAATAGGCCAGACCGAAATGATAATTTGTGGAGCTGGTCGTTCCTATGCTTAATACTCTCTTATAGTTATCCGGGTAAAAATACTTCGGGATCCACTCAATAGGGATCTTCATAACATCCGCTTCTGTCTTGAAAGATGCTGAGATCATCCAGACAAAAGGAACAATCATAACCAATGTAACCAGAATAATTACAATGGTAATCAATACTCTGGCTACCTTTTTGGAAACAGGTACATTCTTCCTCATCTTAATCCCTAGCCTTTCTCTTCTTTATTGTTATGTACCCACTGGATAATGGTCACAATAAGCAGCATCACAAACAGAATTACGGCAATTGCCGAAGCATAACCCATCTTATAATACTTAAATGCTGATGTATAAATATAATAAACCAGTGTGTAGGTAGAGCTTCCGGGACCACCGCCTGTCATAACGTTCGTATATCCAAATACTTTAAAGCTGGATATAATACCTGTAATTGTCAGGAAAAAGGTCGTAGGCTTCAACAGCGGAACCGTTAATTTGAAAAATTTCTGAATAGAATTCGCTCCGTCAATCTCAGCAGCCTCATACAAATCTCTCGGAAGTCCGGTGATTGCGGCGCTGTACATAAATACGCGGTATCCCAGGCTTGCCCAGATTACGACCAGCATGATCGCGGGAAGTGCCCATTCATAGCTTGCCAGGAATCGGGGAGGATCCTGCCATCCGAGAGCCCTCATCAATTGTGTAAAGGGTCCGTATTTAGAATACAACGCCATCCATACAACGGAAATTGCCACAATATTACAGATATGCGGCATATACATAGCGACACGTACCACACCCGCTATTTTCTTATGACAAAATTCATCAATCAGTACCGCCATTATAATTGCCAGGAAAAGTCCGATGGGCACGGTTACGACGGTGAAGATCAATGTATTTTTCAAAGATGCAAGGAACCATTCATCCTTCCACAGATTGATAAAGTTTGTCAGTCCGATGAAATTCCAGTTGCCGAGTCCTTGAGAGAAATTCCAGTCAGTCAGGCTTACATATAAAGAAATTATCAGCGGAATCAGACTGAAACATATTACACCTATCAGACTCGGTGCCAAAAAGGAATATGCAACCAGGTTCTGATGCAATATTTTTCGTCTTTCTCCTTTAGTCTTCTTTTTCTTGCTCTTCATTTGCTTTATCCCTCTTTTGTTCGTTTCAGAGCAGGGGACGGTTCGCCTGTGAAAACGACCGCCCCTTCCCACTGCTGTTTTTATTTTTTTACTTCTGACTGCTTAATTCGGTCTGGATCAGTTCGTTACCTCTCTTCTCCATGTTCTGAACGGTCTGATCTACAGACTGTTTTCCATAGCACATAGCATCAAACTCTTCGAACCAGGCAGAACTGATTTCAGAGGAAGCATGTCCTTTAATAGCGGCAACACCCTGCGTAGTATCGAGAGACAGATAGTTCTCCATGGAATCCATATCAATGGAGCCCTGTGCCTTCTCCTTCAGCACGCTCAATACTTCATCCTTATTAACACCATTCCACAGAGGGATTCTTCCGCCCTGTACCAGAGGGGACATACCACCCTTTAAATACCACATTGCAAACTCAAAGCTTGCTTCCGGATACTTTGTATTTGCTGAAATGCTCAGCAGGTCTCCTGCACCGGTAGTACCAATCTGCTTACGATAAAATTCGGTGTTGTATTTCTCATCATCGGGAACGGGTGCTGGTACCAGTGCAGTCATGAAATCATGAGGATAATTCTCCTGATCCATACACAGTCTCATCTGTGCTACACCAAGCATGATGGCACATTTACCCTGAAGGAACGTATTGGCAACGCTGATATCCTCGGAGAATTCATCTTCGATGGGAATCGCATAACCCTTATCCAGCGTCTCTTTTACAAGGTTAAGACCTGCACGATATACATCATTATCGAAGTTTACCTCTGTACCTTCTTCATTCTTGTAAATCTGATTTGCACCCAGTACACCGTCTAATGCATACAGAATACTCTTACCGCTCTGCTTACGTGCCCAGCATACTCCGTATACCTTATCCTGGCCCTCGCCATGTGTCAGCTTCTCGGCATCCGTAAGGAATTCGGAATAGGTCCATCCATCATAAGGAATATCCAGTCCTGCTTCCTTAAACATATCTTCATTGATCAGAATCCATCTTGAGTTCTCGTATTTGGTAGGAAATCCATATACGGCACCATCATCGTAGTGATACTCTGCCATATTTGCCACACCCAGCTCATCATCCAGATTGAATCCGATATCATTGAGCATACCGGACATATCCAGCAGCAGGTTGGAGTCTACACGCTTGTCCATTTTGGTACGTCCGCCATAGCCAATGAACAGATCGACATCACCACCGCCCATTAAGTAGGTCTCCAACTGAAGGTTACCGTTATCATCATTTACATATCTTACATATTCTACCTGAAGTCCTTTGTCTTTGTACTCCTCATTGAAGTTGGCACACAGATCATCATATCCGTACTCCGGCTGAACACCACCCCAGAAATGAAGCGTGATCGTCTTTCCGTCTTCCGTGCCATACCATTCCTTCTCGGATTCTGTGGTTTCTGCTGCTGCGGTTCCTGCGGCTGCTGTAGTACCTTTTGCTTCTGTAGATGCATTTGTGTCTGTATCTGCTTGTCCACATCCTGCCAGACAGGTACCTAACATTGCCATTGTCAATGCAAGCGCAATTTTCCTCTTCATAATTGTAATCCTCCTACATTTTAGTTTTCTATGGTTAGCCTGAGTTTTTCTCAGGAATACACCCTTACTTCATAAATATGTACGTCTTTTTCCCCATTGGTGGTATGAATCGTAATGGTTACTTTATCACATTCCGTAGGCTCAAAGGTTACAACATTCTGTCTCTGGTCATTTTCTGTCACTTTCTGTTCTGCCATCTTCTGTTCTCCCCGCCAGAGTGTCACAGTGTAATCTTTTACCAATTCGGGAGGTACTCCTATCCTCTGCTGGAGCTGACGTTTCTTCGATAAAGTAATCTTGATCGGATAATTAAAGTTGGAATCAAACGTCAGTCTGACCTGGGATACTTTTTTCACCGAGGCAAGCTTTAAGGTTAACGTCTCTCCTTCCGGGCTTATGCCATCGGAGCTCCACATATTTCGAATTCCGTTTTCATCTCTGGACACTCCGTTGATCACTTTCTCCGGAGCGAACCCTTCTCTGGCAGAGGTTGCACTGATCTGCGCGGTTCTCGCCAGATCCTGCGGATCGGTGTTTCGAAAACCCGGAATATAACAGTCATCCTTCAGCAGAAGCTGTTGCAATTCCTCCATGTGCTCCGGCATATCTTTCGGCCCGCAGTGATATTTGATGCAAAGTGCCGCTGCGGTTCCCGCTGCCTGTCCTCCTATTGCACAGGTTCCCATAACTCTTGTGGATCCCATTGCCATTTTGGTAGCACTGATATTTCGTCCCGCCATCATCATATTGGGAATATTTCTGGAGCAATATGACCGGTATGGAATCGTATAGGCTCCGTCAAAGCTGACAACTCTGGAAGGAAGTTCATCAAAATCATATAGACCTCCGGGAGTATGGATATCCATCGCCCAGCCGCCGTATGCCACTGCATCCTCAAATACTTTATTGGACAAAATATCATTTTCATTTAATATATAATCTCCTACCAGACGCCTGCTCTCTCTGACACCGGGCAGCATACCGACCCATTCCAGATCATAGTTCTCGGCTCCATGGTCACCACCGTTTTTCAGATGATCCCATACCCCATAGATACAAGACACCAACTCATCACGGATTTCTTCATACTCATCTATGATATCTTCTGTCTTGCCGGGAAGCTCGATCCACCAGTATCCATAGTCCACAGAGGAGGTACTGTAGGAGGTCATACGTAAGTATGCCTTATCCACATCTCCCTTTGTCTTAGCTTCGTGCACGGCAGAGTGTGTTCTGTATTTGAGTTCCTCTTCCGTAAAATGTCTGGCGATCTTCGGTCGTTTAAAATTCACCGAATGTCCTCTGTCCACCGCCTTGAATAACAGCGTATTTCCCATACGGTCATTGTTGGCCTGTTCCGGCGCATCCGGTTCATTGAATTCTGCCCTTCCCTCGCTGCCGGTACGATATTCCGCTCCTGCATAATATCCCAGGGTCGCATTGCCGGTACAGTCAATAAATATGTTCCCTCTGATCTGCCAATGTGTCTCTGTCGTGAGCTGGTATGCGTCGATTTCACGGATCTCATTGCCTTCCATCCGGCAATCCTCCATCGCGGTACTCAGATACACTGTCAGATATGGCTGACTCTTCACTGCGGTAAATAATACCATATCCCAGATCGAATAATTAAAATAATCATTTCTGCTCTTGTTGTCAAGCATGATTTCATGGAGAATTCCGCTCTCTTCAAGCTCCGGTTTCGCAAGATTCTCGGATGCTCCGCAGATATGCATTCGGATTTCACTGGATGCATTTCCTCCCAGTACATGTCTGTCATGCACCAACGCTGTCCTGGCTCCGTGTCTTGCAGATGCAAGTGCTGCACAGATGCCAGCCATTCCACCACCGATTACTACAACATCATATTCAGCTTTTTTAACTTTTCTGTTCTCTGACATTTCGTTCACCTTTTATGTTGTAACTTATGTCTATATAATATGCTTATGCATGCAATATGTCAATACATATTTTAAAGTTTATGCTATAAATGCCTGTAATATTTAGTGACATAATAGGAAAATTGCCTTTTTTCTGCATTAAAACCATACAAATATACTTCAAATTATACTTCTTCCAGATAATGAACACCCTCTATCTGACTCACTTCCGACAAAACCTCTGCATGATTTCTTCTTTTCTTCAGATCCAGCATCATTGTAAGGACAATATCGGATCCCTTTAAGGTCTTATCTCTCTTTTTCTCCACAGAACTCAGCTCATATCCACACTCATTGATATAGTCATAGACTCCCCTTGTCATTGACTTATCAATTTCCATATACAGACCAATGTAACGATTGTACTGCTCCTGCACACGACTGACTCTGGCAATTCCGAACATTGTGACAATGATCAGTGCAAACATCATCAGACTGACCTCCAGCATTCCGGATCCCAACATAATTCCAAGGGTTGCCGTTGTCCACAATCCGGCAGCCGTTGTCAATCCTCTGACCTGATTTTTCCCGGTAATAATGATGGTTCCCACCCCCAGGAATCCAATACCGCTGACCACGCCGGCTGGGATACGTCCCATATCTGTCCTTCCGACGCCCAGGGCTGTCCCAAGATAGATATTGACGACAGCGGAAGCCGCCGCTCCAAGACACACTAATGCAAATGTCCGCATTCCTGCCGGATGATGTTTCGTTGCTCTCTCCAGTCCAATCACGCATCCCAGTACAGCCGCTAATAGCAATCGCAAGGCTATGGCTCCATTCGTAAATTCCGCAAAATAATTCGCAAAGTTCTGCATATGTATTTCTCCTTTCATACTTCCATATAAGAAAGGCCGGTATAGTCTCCTATCGCGAACTGTACCGGCCTTCGTTATCATTTAAAATATCTGCTGTTTTACAGCGCTTTTTTATTACAAAATTACAGATTCAGAAGATATTCTCCCAGCGCATAAGAGAACTCTACCAGGTACGGCTGTACCTCCTTGGGATACATACTGGTAAGGTGGTGTGTTTCAAAAGCAAAACACTCCTGGTAGTCAATATCCCGCAGAGCCTGCACTACCTCTTTCCAGGGAATCGTTCCGTTGAACGGTGAAAAATGCTCGTCCTTGATACCGTAATTATCGTTAATATGGGTAGCCTTCAGATGAGAACCTACCTGGCGGATCATATCGGGAACATTCAGACCCACCATATTTGCATGACCGGTATCAATACATATCTGTACATTCGGATTGTCAATGACATCAATCAGCTCCAGCAGTTCTTCCGCACAGCTGCCGTAATGGGTAGGCTTTGTCATATTTTCGATAGCCATTCCCACATGATGATCCGCAAAAATTTCACCCCAATGCTTCATGTATTCTTTGTTATATTCAAAAGATTTTCTGTAATCATAACCGCCGCCGTTACGTCTTACAGTGTAAGGATGAACTACCATCCACTTTACTCCCAATGCTTCTGCTGCCAGGACACTACGTCGCATAAGCTCCTCTCCCAGCTCTCCGTCCGAACGGGTCAGATCCGCATTAAATGCATTTCCAATGGTCCAGTAGGCATGTGCCTGGATGTATTTCACACCGAGTTCTTCTGCCAGTGCTGCGGTATCCGCAATCCATTTTTCCCAGTTCTCTCCTCTTAAGGGCTGTCCTTCCCTGCAATGGCTGCAAAGACATGCATCTACATATTTATATCCCGCCTTTGCACAAGCCCTGGTGGACACGTCAATGGGAATCTGATAAGGTCTCTTATCATCGAAATCCATAATGTTAGTTGATGTTGCGAGTTTCATTTTTTATCCTCCATTCTTTTTAAGAATTGCTTCTTCCATAATTCTGTAGTTCTCACTATATACTCACTTGTATAATATGTCAATACATATAAAGCATATATTTTATCGTTTTAAGTAAAATATGCGTTATTGTACGTACATATTTAGCAAGAAAGACCGGAATAGTCTTTTGTTGCAAACTGTACCGGTCATTCTTATTATTGTATAATACGGTTTTATACAGACAAAATTGCTTTCTGTTCTAGTAAATGTCTGCGAAGTTCTGCCACATCTACCTTTTCCGGCTCACAATGGGATGCTATTGCCATTGCAGCCGCTTCTCCCGCTGCCTGTCCCACTGCCATACATTCATTCATGATTCTAGTGGAACCAAAGGTGATTGCATCCACGCTGATATCTCTTCCAGCCATCATCAGGTTGGGAATATCCGCAGACACCAGGCATCCATAGGGGATTCCAAAAGGCTCTTCAATGGTAACACGATACGTTCCGGCACCTGCACCATTATGAATATCAATAAAGTATCCACATAATGCAATACTGTCCTCCGGCTTTTTCCCAGCCACTGCATCGTGATGATCCAGCATCTTGATACCCTTGATTCTCCGGCTCTCCCGGACGCCAATGGAAGCATTGATGGAATCCAGATAACAGTTTTCAAAACCGGGCACATTTTCCCGGAACATCTTCATAAGTTTCGGAATCTGCAGGTGAGCTTCCATTTCCCCGTTGCTTAAATCATGCAGATTGGAGCCGTCAAAATTCAACAGACGGATCGTGTTCACGGCTACCTGTCCCGGCATAGGCTGACAGATAAAAATAACAGTCTCACGGTCCACAGGACATTCGCCCTTTTTCCGAAGTTCCTCCAGGAGATGATGCATCCCCAGGAAAATAAAACTCTTGGTCTTCCGGAAGAAATCCGCATTATATCCCTGGGCAATATTGTCCAGTACATCATAGGGCAGTTCCTCCGGATGTTGTTCGATAAAATCGCAAAACTCCTCAAAATTCACACCGCCGAGATTAAACATCAGGGTAGGCGGCTGCATCACATTGTTTTCGTTTCCTTTTTCTGTTGTCGCTCCGCTTAATGCACCTAAATCACCATCTCCGGTTCCATCAATAAACACGTCTGCGGTAATTTCAATGTGCTGTCCCTTGCCGGACACAATAATGGACCGGATTTTTCCGTCCTTCATTTTCACATCTGCCAGCTCACAGTGCATGAGAAGCTCCACTCCTGCTTCCTTTACCATCTCAAAGCACAGAATTCTGGAGTAGAAGGGATGTATCAGTGTAACTGACTGATGATGCGGGCAATATTCATGTCCATAGGATGCTCCCGCCTGCTCCAGCCTGTCCACAAATTCCTGGGCAATACCGCCCACCACCTGTCTGCCCTTAATATCCCAGAATGCCAAAAACGGAAGTCCGCTTCCCAGCTGACCACCCAGATAACCGTTTCTTTCCACCAGCAGGACCTGAGCTCCTGCCCGTGCTGCGGTCACTGCCGCCGCAAATCCACCGGGACCTCCGCCTACCACTACCACATCTTTTTTTATCTGTTCCATGGTCATCCTCTTTTCTCCAGTTCTTCCAACCAGGCTCTTATCTGTTTACTGTAAGTCTCTTCCAAACCTAAATCCCACAAAAGCTGTAGCAGGGTATAACGGTTCCGCACCTCTTTACCAACCTCGATTCCCTCCTGTACCATCTCTATGGGGAGACCGATCTGACAGGGACAATAGGGCGCATCCAAAGATTGCAGTAATGCAATCAACTGCTCTGTCGCCGGAAGCTGTTCTTCAATGGTGCGCCGGATATCCTCCCACCGTTTTTCAATAATCTGCAGCCTCTGATTTCGTTGCTCTATATTATTTTTTCCGCATTCCTGTTCCAGTCTCAGGATTCCTTCGGCGGCATCCAGGTAACTTGTTTTTATCTTCTGTTCCCAGTCGGATACTTTCCGCTCCTTTTTCTGTGCTGCGGCAAAATCCACCGTTTCCTGTGCCAGCATATGATACATCTGTGTGACAATGATCATTCCGACACCTACCTTGGTGCCATGCAGGACCGGTTTTCTGCCTTCCATGAGAAAACGCATCTCCCAAAAATGGGACAAATGATGTTCACAGCCGGATGCCGGTCTGGAATTTCCCACATAATACATAGCAATTCCCGTAACCACCAAAGCTTCCATCAGACTCCGAATTGCCTCCGGATCTCTCTTTTTAATCTGTGCACCTTGTTCCACTACCGTTTCCACCGCACCGCGCACCATGTCCACCACATAATCGCAGTAGTATTCTCCATTGATCATCTGAGAAAGTTTCCAGTCCAGCAGACAGGTATATTTTCCAAGCACATCCCCCAGTCCGGCGGTGATCAGTTCCATGGGAGCCTCCGCCATAATCTTGGTGTCACCAATGACTGCCACCGGGCCGTGGGCATCTTTGGTCACCTTTACATGGTTAAGCATCAGAGCTGCACCCACGGATACAAAACCGTCCATACTGGTGGCGGTAGCTACGATCATATAATCCAGTTTCAACCGAAAACTGACATATTTACACATATCATTGATGGTTCCCGTACCCACCGCCAGCAGGATTTCCGTCTCCGGGGGACAGGCGGTCAGAATTTCTCCTAAATGACTCTCATCGGGAATCGGCTCCTGCTCCGAAAATACCAGTGCTTCACAGACAATCTGCGCTTCCACTAACTCCTGTTCCAAAGCTTCTCCTGCTGCCTTCCAGGTATTCTGATCCGCCACCAGGAATACCCGATGATAACCCAATTCCTCCAAAATACCTGGAACTTTCTGCAGAGCATCCTGTTCAATCACGACCCGTTTTAACGGGGTCTCGTGAACACGACCACAGCTGCATTTTCTTGCTTTTCCCAGATACTGCGCTACTCCTTCTCTCATCCCAACACACTTTCCGGCATTCGCCTTTACAATAGTCCGAGTCCTTTCCTGTCAAACCGGGACATAACCTCCACATGCTTTTCCGCATCCAGCCGGATACAAAGCAAATCATTCAGACAAGTGCTATAATATCGAATATGTTTTGCCTTCATCTTCCAGGCAAAAGGAGTGCTTCCCATGTCATCGGCACAGGCATATATCACGGAAGGACATATGGCATCCACCCACTCCATACTGTTGGAAGTATGGGCTCCATGATGATTCGCTTTCATCACATCCGCCTTTAGCGCTTCTCCATAGCGGGCAATCAGTTCCAGTTCCTTATCACGATACAAATCCCCGCTGGTTAAAAATGTTGACTTCCCATAAGTAAATTTCATCAGAAGGGATAAATTGTTCAGATCCTCCTCAGCGCCGGTACAGCTTTCCACAAGGGCTTCTTCCGGATTGTAGACTGCAATGTCCACTCCACCTATGCTCATGTGAAAGCCTTCCTTTACATCCGTAACAGTTCTGGCTCCTTTCGCCCGGATATAGTCAAAAAATGCCTTTTCCAGCTGACTGTTTACAAATGCGGAACGATAATAACAGCCGATGTAACCACCATCCTGACCGTATATATATTCCGCAACCTGCTGCAGTCCTCCTGCATGATCATCATGGCTGTGTGATAACACCACTCCGTCCAAAGAAGTCAGGTGCAGATCTCTTAACAGGGAGACCACATGCTTTCCACACTCCACGAAGCCTGCGTCAATGAGCATTGTTTGTCCATCCGGGAAAACCAGCAGTGTAGCATCACCACTTTTCGCCCGGATTCCCGGCTCCCACAGTTTGGGTGCCAGAATGTAGAACTTCCCGTCTCCGCCCTGATCCAATACCTCTCGGATCTTTAAAATAATCTGTTCATATCGATCCGGTGCTTCCGGCCTTTCTTCCGATGGTTTGGCGCTTTGTCTTTCCAGGCAATGCCGTTTGGCCTGCACCAGATATTGATTATCGGATGCAGACCGGCTGATCATGATCTGCTCCCACTGTTCCTCACTTCCCTGATAGAAAACTTCCTCCAGAGATTCGCATTTTCCGAACGCCCGCATATCCACGTCTATAAGAGTAGACGGCAGATAAACCTTTCTTAATGCACTACAGAACTGAAATGCCTTGGATGCCAGCACCCTGACACCTTCCGGAATGACAATTTCCTTCAGCACTGTACAGCCCTTAAAGCTGAATACGCCAACGATTTCCACGGAGCCCGGCAGGCTGACCTCCTGCAGATTGCTGCCGCCGGCAAAGGCATAATCTCCCACGGTAGTAATTCCATCCCGGATCACCACGGTTTTTATTTTCTGAATGAAAGTATTCCAGGGTACCTGTTCCGGGTCTGTATAATCCTCCATGGCTCCTACACCCTGTATGGTAAGGATCCCGTTCTCTTCCTCATAGTTCCAAACTGCCTGTTGTCCGCAAAGTCGCATTTTGCCTGTTTCCATTTTATTTTTCTTTCATTCCTTTTTCGATTTCACTGACCATCTGTCTCGCTACCAGTACAGAGAACTCCACGCCCTGCTGATGAATCTCCGGGCTCATTCCACCTGTGAAATTGTGAATTTCGTAGGTGAAATCTCCCTGGTAATTCACATCTGCCAGGCTCTTCAGCAGAGATGTCCACTCTACATATCCCAGATAAGGCAGCAAATGATCATCCTTCTCACCACGGTTGTCGTTGATATGTAATGCCTTTAAACGACTGCCTATCTGTTGGATCGCTGCTGGCTGGTTGACCTGTGCCAGATTTGCATGTCCGGTATCCCAGCAGATACCAAATATGTCATCCGCATTTAACTTATCCAGAAGTTCCAGCAGATCTTCGGCATTACATCCAAATCGTCTGCCGTAACCGATACCAAGATGATCTACCATGTTCTCAATGGCAATGCCGGTTCCGTATTTCACTGCCAGTTCACCAAAACGTTTAAAGCGCTCCGTCTCACTTTCCAAGGATTTTTTCCTGGAATATCCCGCTTCATCATTGACGGAATCCGGATGAATGACTAGCCAGGGCACCTGACACATACCTGCTGCCTCAATATCTCTCTTGATCCTGCCGATATTGTCTTCCCAGTCCAGCGCTGTAAATTTCATACTTTCTGCCACACTATAATAATGCGCATGTGCCTGGGTCACAGGAAGATTATGCTTATCACAATTTTCCTTCTGCCGCTTTACCCAGTCTCTCCAGTCAGGAGCATCCATGGGAAGCCCCTTTCTTCCGTATGCTACAAAGCATAAATCAATGGCGTCAAAACCTGCCTTTGCAATAGATTCAATTGCCTGCTCGCAGGAATAATACATTTTCTGTGTCCAAAAAACACTGCCACAAGTTCCTGTTGATGTCGATATTCTCATAATAATACCCCTGCCTTTCTATGACCTGCCGACTTTGCATCACAGGTAAAAAATATTATTTTGCATACACACGGATTTCATGAATGACAGCCTGTTCCGCTCCATTGGTGGATTCCGGGATCACACGAATCTCGTCTGCCGGTACATCACCGATTCCCACACTGCACAGGCGCTGGTAATTATCCTTTACAAATGCTTCTCCCGTCTTTTTGCCTTCCCGGTACAGTTCGATTTTTACATCTTTTACCAACTCCTCGGGTACACCGTTTCGCTGCTGTGCCTGACGTAAAGGTGCCATAGTCACGCGGATTGGATATGCAAAGTTGGATTCAAAGGTCAGTCGGATTTCCCGGATTTCTTTCGTCTCGTCCCATTTCATGATAAGACACTCTCCGGGCTTCGTAACCCATCCATTCTGTTCCTCTCCAAGCTTTCTGGAGATGCCGTTCGCCACCTTCTCCGGCTCGCCTCCCTGTTCCCAGGAAGAAGCGGTGATTTTTGCCTTAAGTGC
>OOBO01001066.1_pt1 | contig 20314 bp, 18 predicted proteins | sample 1671031 | NCBI WGS metagenome assembly OOBO01 (sample SAMN06348115, study PRJEB24527) | human gut metagenome | biome: human gut; feature: ankylosing spondylitis patient; material: feces | host: Homo sapiens | place: China | collected 2015-10 | reverse complement strand
TCAATAGATAGTCGGCTACTATGTATTCTTTCCTAAAGTAACAAAATTATTTTAGCTAATGTAAGGGAAAATATCTGTTGGAAAAACAACCAAATTTTAGAAGAGCATAAAAATTTTATAGAAAAATTATTTTATATGCCTAACCCCATATGTTAAAATAACATCATAGGAGACAACCACATATGCAGATAGAAGAGAAACAGATTGTGATAAATGGACAGAACATCATATTGCGCAGTCCAAAGAAGCAGGACGCAGAAACTTTTTCAGAGGTGCGTGACATCACCTACCGTGAAACGTATTTTCTGGCGAGATACCCGGAGGAGACAGATTTCACAGCGGACGCAGCAGAGGCGATGATTTCAGACATAGCAGAGCGCAGGGAAGAATTTTTGATCGGAGCGTTTCGGAAAGAGCAGATGATTGGCTGTGTCATGGTTTTAAAAGAGGGAAATCACATCAAATTCCGGCATAAGGCGGGAATCGGAATTTTTATCCTCCAAAAATACTGCGGAATAGGACTTGGAAGGCAGTTGATGGAATATGCGATCGAAAACGCCAGAAAAACAGAACTTGAGCAGCTGAAACTGGGTGTTTTTGATGACAATGTGGCAGCAATCCGTCTGTATGAAAAATTAGGTTTTCGCGAGTGGGGAAGAGAACCTCATGCGTTTAAACTGAAAGACGGAAGCTACCGGGATGAAATACAGATGGTCTTATTTTTATCATAGAAAAGGACGAGCGATGAAACTATATTTTGTACGTCATGGTGAAACAGAGTGGAATGTAAAAAAGAAGATTCAGGGAAAAACCGATATTCCACTGAATGAAAATGGAATCCGGCAGGCGAAGGAACTGGCGTGCCAGCTGGTGGAAGAAGATATTTCGGTAAAACATGTCTATCATTCACCGCAGCTTCGGGCGGCAGAGACGGCACGTATCGCTGCAGAAGCGCTGCATGCGACCTGTATTCCGCTGGATGGACTGGTGGAGATGAACCTCGGAAGCTGGGAGGGTTCCAACTGGCGTGTGATCGAGCGGGAAAACAGTCCGGAATATCAGGAGTGGAGAAAAGACCGCCGCTATGTGCGCACACCGGGAGGCGGTGAATGTTACAATGATGTGGTAAAACGCACGCTGGATGCTATGGAATATATTATGAAACGGGAAAACGGAGATGTGCTGATCGTGACGCACAGCGCGATCATTATGGCACTGCGGTGTTACATTGCAGGGCTTCCATTTGATGAGATGGTCCGGAAATTTAAGACAAGAAATGCGGAAGTAGTCATGATCGAAAGTTTTAAGATCATAGATGCGATCGCACGGTTTAAAAAAGAAAATAAATAAATCACAACAAAAACGCAGAAACTGTTGTACAGAGAGAAGCAAAAACGCAGGTCTCTCTGTACAGCAGTTTTTTATGTAACATATCTGTCAGACGCCGCTCTTGTAACTTCTGCACAATTTTAAATAATCATTTTTGTGAATGATGTTGACGGAAAATGATTGACTGTGACGGAATTTGAATCTATAATTCAGATATAAAGATGAACGGATATGAATGATGTTGACGGAAAATGGAGGGGAATAAATGCTGACAGAGGAACGATTTGTGAAGATATTATCCATACTGGAAAGTATGGGGAGTGTGACAGTACAGCAGTTGATGACAGAACTTAACGCTTCGGAATCTACGATACGAAGGGATCTGAATGCACTGGATGCAAACGGTCAGTTGACGAAGGTTCACGGTGGGGCAATCCTTAAAACGATGGCGTACAGTACTAAGGATGACAACGTCGTCAGCCGGAAAGAAAAGAATCGTGACGCAAAGAACAAAATTGCAAAATACGCCGCAGAACAGATCGCATCGGGTGATTTTGTTTATCTGGATGCAGGAACGACAACAGAGCTGATGATCGAATACATCACGAGTCATCAGGCGGTGTTTGTGACAAATGCGATCAGCCATGCGAAGCGTCTGGCAGAGAGAGGGTTTACCGTGTATCTCCTGGGCGGCGAGTTTAAAGCGATCACAGAGGCGATTGTAGGAGAAGAGGCAGTCGAAGCACTGGAAAAATACAATTTTACCAAAGGCTTTTGGGGTGCAAACGGTGTCAGCCTTCAGAAAGGCTATTCCACACCGGAGTTAAAAGAGGCAATGGTGAAGAAGAAATCAATGGAGAACTGCAAAGAGCGATTTGTTTTAGCAGATGAGAGCAAGTTCAATCATATTTCAAGCGTGACCTTTGCACCATTCGAGGGAGCAACGGTGATCACGACAGGATTGAATCTTCTGGCTTATAAGAACTGCAAAAATGTTGCAAACATTTAGCTGGTATATACAAGCTGGAACAAAAAGTATGAAAACAAACAGAGAGGTATCACAGGAAAGGAGTCGAAAAAATGATCTATACCGTAACTTTTAACCCATCGCTGGATTACATCGTTTCTGTAGATAATTTTACCTGCGGAATCGTAAATCGTACAACGGATGAGATTATTTTTCCGGGAGGAAAAGGAATCAACGTTTCCATGGTTTTAAAGAATCTTGGCTTTGAGAATACAGCACTTGGCTTTCTGGCCGGATTCACAGGAAACAGAATACAGGATCTGTTAGAGGAAAAAGGAGTCCGCGCCGACTTTATCAGCGTGGAAAAGGGAATTTCCAGAATTAATGTAAAGCTTCGTTCCAATGAAGAGACGGAGATCAACGGACAGGGACCGGCGATCGCGGAGGCAGATATTAAAAAGCTTTATGAAAAGCTTGATACACTGTCAGACGGTGATATCCTCGTGCTTGCAGGAAGCATTCCGGATGTTATGCCGGGTTCGATGTATATGGATATTATGAGACATTTACAGAACAAGGACTTGAAAATTGTGGTAGACGCAACGAAAGATCTTCTGGTGAATGTGTTACAGTATCATCCATTTCTGATCAAGCCAAACAATCATGAGCTTGGCGAAATTTTCGGAGTGAAGATTGAAAGTAAGGCAGATGTCATCACCTATGCAAAGAAAATGCAGGAAAAGGGAGCAAGAAACGTTCTGGTATCCATGGCGGGTGACGGAGCTGTGTTAGTCGCAGAAGATGGAAGCATTTTCCAGTCTGAAGCGCCAAAAGGAAAGGTTGTCAATTCCGTGGGAGCAGGAGATTCCATGGTGGCAGGATTTATTGCAGGATACCTTGAGAACGGAAGCTACGAGAAAGCGTTCCAGATTGGTGTCTGCACCGGAAGTGCCTCTGCATTTTCCGAGGAACTGGCTACAAAAGCAGAAGTAATTGCGTTACTTGATAGCAATAAGAAATTGTTTATTGGGGAACAATAGAAAGGGAGGGTTTTTCAAATGAAAATCAGAGATTTACTCGCAGCAGAAAGTATTGAACTGAATGGAAAAGTAACAGGCAAAAAAGAAGCTCTTGATGCCATGGTCGATTTAATGGCAAAGAGCGGCAAGATCAATGATGTAGAGGTTTACCGTAAAGGTGTCTACGCAAGAGAAGAGGAGAGTACCACAGGAATCGGCGAAGGAATTGCGATTCCGCATTGCAAATCGGATTCGGTATCAAGACCGGGACTTGCAGCTATGGTTGTACCGGAAGGGGTTGACTTTGATTCCTTAGACGGTGAGAAAGTAAACCTGATCTTTTTGATCGCTGCACCGAACACAAAAGAGAACGTACATCTCGATGTACTGAGCAAATTATCAGTGTTACTGATGGATGAGGATTTCACAGCAAACCTGCGCAATGCCAAGACGGTCGATGAATTTTTGCACGTGATCGACGCAGCAGAAGCAGAAAAAGACGCTGAGGAAGAGAAAAAAGAAGAGGAAAAGAAAGCAGAAGCACCAGTTTCCAATGGAAAACTGATCCTCGCAGTTACCGGCTGCCCAACCGGTATCGCACATACTTATATGGCGGCAGAAGCACTTGAGAAAAAGGCAAAAGAGCTTGGATACCGGATCAAAGTTGAGACGAGAGGTTCCGGCGGTGCCAAGAATGTGCTCACAAAAGCAGAGATCGCAGAGGCAGAGTGCATTATTGTTGCAGCAGACACACAGGTTCCAATGGATCGTTTCGCAGGAAAACCGGTGATCCAGTGTAAAGTGGCAGACGGAATCAGCAAAGCAGAGGAACTTCTCACAAAAGCGGCAAATGGCCATGCATCTATTTACGAGGCAGGCGGAAAAGCAGCAGATGACGAAGAAGAGGGAAAAGACAGTCTCGGACATCAGATCTACAAACATCTGATGAATGGTGTATCCCATATGCTTCCATTCGTAGTCGGCGGTGGTATTCTGATCGCAATTGCATTCCTGATCGATGGTTTTTCCGTAGATTTGAATTCACTTCCATTAGACCAGAGATCAAACTTCGGTACGATCACTCCGATGGCAGCGATGTTTAAGTCTATCGGTGGCGTGGCATTCGGCTTCATGCTCCCAATCCTTGCCGGATTTATTGCGATGAGTATTGCAGACAGACCGGGACTTGCCGTTGGTTTCGTCGGCGGTGCAATTGCAGCAAACGGAACAAGTGGATTCCTCGGCGCATTGGTAGCCGGATTCCTTGCAGGATATGTTGTAGTATTATTAAAGAAGATCTGCAGCAAACTTCCTGACAGTTTAGAGGGAACAAAACCGGTATTGATCTATCCGTTATTTGGTATCTTTATTGTAGGTGTTTTGATGACATATGTAGTGGAACCGCCAATCGGCGCATTAAATACATTAATCAATAACGGATTGAACGGATTAAACGGCGCAAGTGCAATATTACTTGGTGCATTACTCGGCGGTATGATGTCTGTTGATATGGGAGGCCCGGTTAACAAGGCAGCTTATGTATTCGGTACAGCTTCCATTGCAGCCGGAAACTACAACATCATGGCAGCCGTTATGGTCGGTGGTATGGTTCCGCCAATCGCGCTTGCGCTTGCAACCTTAATTTTCAAAAATAAATTTACAGAAGATGAGAGAAAAGCAGGTCCTACCAACTTCATTATGGGACTTTCCTTCATCACAGAGGGCGCGATCCCATTTGCAGCATCCGATCCACTCCATGTATTACCGGCGTGTGTGGTTGGTTCTGCAGTAGCAGGTGCTTTATCCATGGCATTTAACTGTACTTTAATGGCTCCTCATGGTGGAATCTTCGTATTCCTTACCGTAGGAAATCCATTATTATATCTAGTTTCACTGGCAGTCGGTTCCGCAGTCGGATGCGTACTGCTCGGTGTATTAAAGAAAAAAGCAGCTTAAGAGGAGAGAAAAACAATGAAAGAATTTAAGTATGTAATCAAAGATGAACAGGGAATCCACGCAAGACCGGCAGGGTTATTTGTAAAGGAAGCAGCCGCATTTCCATGCAAAGTAACCATTGAAAAAGATGGAAAAGAGGCAGATGCAAAACGTATTTTTGCAGTGATGGGCCTCGCAGTCAAATGTGGACAGGAGATCACCTTAAAGACAGATGGCGAAAACGAAGAAGAGGCAATGAATAAACTTTCCGCTTTCTTAGAAGAAAACTTATAAAAAATACGTGCCTGTGGACTGCTTTGCGGCAGTCCATATGTGCATTACAGCAGAAATATTTTTGGAGGTAAAACAATGGTTTTAGAAGGAAAAAGCGTATTTGGTGGAATTGCGATCGGACGTCTTTCTATTTACAATAAGAAGGAAAATCAGGTAAAACGCGAGAAAATCACAGATGTGGAAGCAGAAATCACTCGTTTTACAGATGCAAAGGAAACTGCAAAAGAGCAGTTAAAAGGCTTTTATGAGAAAGCGGTCAAGGAAGTTGGCGAAGTGAATGCCGCAATTTTTGAAGTGCATCAGATGATGCTAGATGATCTTGATTATGTGGAATCTATCACCAATATGATCCGCACACAGGAAGTAAATGCAGAATTTGCAGTGGCATCGACCGGAGATAATTTTTCAAAGATGTTTGCAGCGATGGATGATGATTATATGAAAGAGCGTGCAGCAGATGTAAAAGATATTTCCAACCGTGTGATCTCTATTTTACAGAATGCGGAAAACGGTTCCGTGACAGGAGAGGAACCGGTGATTCTTCTTGCCGATGATCTTGCACCAAGTGAGACAGTCCAGCTCGATAAATCCAAAGTACTCTCCTTCGTGACCAGACATGGTTCTACCAACTCCCACACTGCGATTTTAGCGAGAACCATGAACATTCCGGCATTGATCGGCATTGATTTTTCCGAGGATGTCAATGGGAAAATGGGTATCGTGGACGGCTATACCGGAACGCTTTACATTGAACCGGATGAGGAGACCATGAAAAAATACGAGGAAAAAAAAGCCGAGGATGAAAATAAGAAGCGTCTTTTACTGGAATTAAAGGGAAAAGAAAATGTTACTTTAGACGGCAAAAAAATTAATCTTTATGCCAATATCGGCGGTGTTGCGGATGTGGCAAATGCACTGAGCAACGATGCGGGCGGAATCGGATTGTTCCGAAGCGAGTTCCTTTATCTGGAATCGGAGGACTATCCGACCGAGGAAGCGCAGTTTGCCGCTTATAAGACGGTGGCAGAAAATATGGCAGGCAAAAAGGTTATTATCCGTACCTTAGATATTGGAGCCGATAAGCAGGTGGACTATTTCCATATGGAGAAAGAAGAAAATCCGGCAATGGGATACCGTGCAATCCGAATCTGCCTTGACCGACCGGAAATTTTCAAGACACAGCTCCGTGCAATTTACCGTGCAAGCTATTACGGAACGATCTCCATTATGTTCCCGATGATCATTTCGGTGAAAGAGGTGAAACGTATCAAAGAGATCGTAGCGGAGGTGAAAGCAGAACTGACCACAGAGGGAATCCCATTTAAGGACTGTGAACTGGGAATTATGATCGAGACACCGGCAGCAGTCATGATCTCGGATCTTCTGGCAGAGGAGGTTGATTTCTTCTCCATTGGCACAAATGACCTGACACAGTACACACTTGCGATTGACCGTCAGAATCCAAAGCTTGACAGCTTTTATGATTCCCATCATGAAGCAATCTTAAGAATGCTTCAGATGGTTGTAGATAACGGTCATAAGCATGGCTGCTGGGTTGGTATCTGTGGCGAGCTGGGTGCAGATACGACACTGACCTCCACTTTCCTTAAGATGGGATTTGATGAGTTATCTGTCTCTCCAGCCATGATTTTACGCGTAAGAGAGGAAATCCGGAACACAAAAGTGGAGGAGTAGCCCTGAATTATAAAAGACATTTTCCGGGTCTTGCCTCTGTGATGTTTTTGCCGTCATAGACAAGTTCCCCACCGATATAAACAGAGACAATGCCTTCGGCAATCTGTGTACCGTCCTTAAAATCGGCACAGTCGCGCAGTTTTGTCTCATCAAACAGAATAAAATCAGCATCAAAGCCATCCCTGATCAGACCTTTATTCGGAAGCTTCCATACGGAGGCGGTAAGACCGGTCTGTTTATGGATGGTTTCTTCTATTGTGATAAGATGTCTTTTCAGTGCAAAGTCGGCGATCGGCTTGATAAAGCTGCCGTAGGCTCTCGGATGTGCAGGCCCCTTTTTCTCAGAGCAGATCGTGTCAGATCCAATCATGGAGTATGGACTCTGGTAGATGGTGAGCATATCCTGTTCCGACAGGGAAAAGTAACTTGCCATGCAGGTGAAATTGTTTTCCAAAAGCAGGTCAAAATAGGTATCAAAAGCATCTTTGCCGAGGAAGTCGGCATATTCCTGAACTGTTTTTCCCACAGCGTCAGGTGTTTTTGGCGCGGAGGAGATCAGAAAATTTGTCGACTGTCTTTGGACCGAAGAAAGAAAAGATCAGAGCCATAGATGGGGTATCGTTTTATGTCTGCCGCGGTGAGATGGTTGGCATTGTCGGAGAATCCGGCTGTGGAAAAAGTGTGACAAGCCAGTCTATTATGCGGCTTTACGATGAAAAAGAAGAGGTTTCCTACTCCGGAACTGTCCGGTTTGAAGGGGAAAATCTGATGGAAATTCCCTATAAGGAAATGGATAAGATCAGAGGAAACCGCATTGCAATGATTTTTCAGGATGCATTAAGCTCCTTAAATCCTGTATACACGGTTGGAAATCAGGTGGTGGAGGCAATCTGCATCCATCAGAATGTGGAGAAAAAGGAAGCCTGGCAGAAAGCCGTGGAAATGCTCATGAAAGTCGGCATTTCAGAACCGGAGAAGCGTATGCGGCAGTATCCACATGAGCTGTTCGGCGGTATGCGTCAAAGGGTGATGATTGCGATAGCACTCTGCTGTAAACCGGATCTTCTGATCGCGGATGAGCCGACAACGGCATTGGATGTCACGGTGCAGGCTCAGATCATGGATCTCATCCAGCAGTTAAAAGAAGAGGAAAATATGGGTGTTATCCTCATTACACATGATATGGCGGTAGTGGCATAAAACTGCGACAGGGTGATCGTAATGTATCTTGGACAGATGGTAGAGGAAGCGAGTGTCACGGATATTTTTGAACATCCGCTTCATCCGTATACGGTCGGACTGATCCAGTCTATTCCACAGATGACCACAGACTCCGAGCAGGAACTGTTTATGATAAAAGGAAGTCTTCCGCTTCTGACGCAGATCAAAAAGGGCTGCCGTTTTGCGTCAAGATGTCCGTATGCGACAGACAAATGCAGGGAAGAAGAACCGGAATTGCAGAAAACAGGTGAAAATCACAGTGTGAGATGTCATTTCCCAAGGTTTGGTGAATAAGGGAGTTATATATGGACGAGAGAAAAGCAGTAATTAAAGCGGAGCATATCAAAAAATATTTCCCTGTAAAGGGAGTGGTCGGAAAGAAAAAAGCGGTCGTAAAGGCAGTGGATGACGTGTCACTGACAGTCTATGAGGGCGAGACTGTGGGACTGGTAGGTGAGACAGGCTGCGGTAAAAGTACATTTGGAAGAACGATTTTAAAGTTGACGGAACCGACCGATGGAAAAATTTATCTGGACGGTGAAGATATTACCGGTTATTCGGAGCGCAAACTCAGAAAATACAGGCAGAAAATGCAGATCGTATTTCAGGACCCGTACAGTTCCCTTGATCCGAGGGAGACCATCGGGAAATCTTTAGAAGAAGTGCTGCAGATTCAGGGCAGGAAGCAGGGATGCCGGGAAAAGGTATTGGAGACGCTTGAACTTGTGGGATTGTCGTCAGAAGTTTACGACAGGTATCCGCACGAATTTTCGGGCGGACAGAGACAGCGTGTCGGAATTGCCAGAGCGTTGATCTTAAATCCGGTCTTTCTCGTCTGCGATGAACCGGTATCGGCGTTGGACGTATCGGTGCAGGCACAGATTGTCAACCTGTTGAAAAAAATACAGCGGGAGAGAAAGCTCGCGAGTATTTTTATTTCCCATGACATCAATGTTGTGCGCTATATCTCAGACCGCATTGTTGTTATGTATCTTGGACATATCGTGGAGGAAGCGCCGAAGGACGAATTGATCCATCATCCGAAGCATCCTTACACGAAAAGTCTTTTGGCATCTGTGCCAAACATGAATCCGAGGGAGCGGAAGCGCCATGTGGCGTTGGAGGGAGAAATCCCTTCCCCAATGGATCCACCATCCGGCTGTGTCTTTCATACAAGATGTCCGTATGCAACGGACAAGTGCCGGACGGAAGTACCGGAGTATAAGGAAAGCGGAGGCGGACACTGGGTAAGATGTCACGAAGTGTGACAGAAATGAAAAACCTCTGTGCGGGTATGGAGCCTGCACAGAGGTTTTTTAGCGAAAGTAAAAGAACATTATATAAAGTGATGGTAGAATTTCAATCCATATTTCATAATTTAAACCAACCCGGACATACTGAATATAAAACAGTTATGAACGAGGTTTAAAAAGAATGAATCAGTATTTGTTGATAAAGCAGGGAAACATCCATAATGCCGTGGAAAAAGAAGCATTTACGGCTGATATTTTAATAGAAAATGGAAAGATAAAGAAAATTGCTCCGGTGTTAGAGGGCGCAGTTATCAATGATGCGGAAATAATTGATGCATCCGGCATTGACGTGTATCCGGGATTTGTGGACGCACATTGTCATCTGGGACTGGACGGATATGCGGTGGAGTATGCCGGAGATGATTTTAATGAAATCGGGGATGCCATCACGCCGGAACTCTCTGCACTCGATGCGGTCAATCCGCAGGACAAAGCATTTGAGCTGGCAAGAGCAGGCGGCGTAACCTGCGTGTCAACAGGACCAGGAAGCTCAAATGTAATCGGTGGAACATTTTGTGTCATTAAGACGTATGGGAAGCGTATTGATGATATGATTGTAAAAGAAAAATCGGCAATGAAAATTGCGTTTGGCGAAAATCCGAAAAACTGTTATAAAAGCAGGGGAATCTATTCGCGGATGACAATTGCTGCGAAACTCCGGGAAGTTTTGCGTCAGGCAGAGCTTTATGAAAAAAGACAGGAAGCGGCAGGATATCCGGATAATACGGACTATAGCAAAATGCCGGAATATAATGCGAAACTGGAAGCACTGCTCCCGGTCATAAGAAAAGAACTTCCACTGAAAGCCCACGTGCACCGTGCGGATGATATTATCACGGATTCTCCTGTCAGTGAGGAGCAATATCTTCCGCTTTGCGCCGGAAAAGCAATCGCAAGCGGACTGGATGAATTTACTGCATTACAGGCTGTCACGATCAATGCGGCAAAGCATATCGAAGTCCAGGACCGGGTGGGAAGCATTGAGGAAGGAAAGGATGCGGACTTTGTACTGGTAAAGGGAAGTCCGTTTGCAGTAGATACGAAAATTTTGTATACAATCATTGATGGAAAGATTGTATACAAAAATAATTCGCTGTGATCCTCTGTCTTGAACCTTAAAAGGGCTGGCGTGTTCATGAATGCGCCAGCCCTTTTAAGGTTCAAGCCTGATTTGGAACAAAGTCCGATTGAAAGCGACAGATGCCTTTGTTATAATAAACCATAATAGTTTATTTTGGGATAATAATGATTCTACAGATATAGGATGGTAATAGCAATTTGCAGAGAGGAGGGCGATTGACATGAAGAAGTATACATTAATGCATAAGAATTTCCCAGTAGCAGATTTAGAATTGGATGAAGCTTCAGGAGCAATTTCAACTGTTGGTATAGTGTATGAGAAAGAACGTGTACCGGTAGGAATTCCAGTGAAAAAAAACATCATTAACAGAGCCGCGCTTAATGCATGGTGGAAAGGACGTGCGATTCCAGCCAGCCGTATGGGGATTGAGAATGCATTGACGAAATTACACATGTCCTCCACGCAGATGCTGTTGGAAAAGTGTCTGGGATTAAGTCTGTCAGATCAGTATTGGGTGTGCCCGAAGAATTCAGGCATAACGTGGGAACAGGTAAATTTTTTTGAGAATACATTTTCAGATGATGTGGGAAATATTTTGTTTGACCAGACAGCATCTGGTAATCCGGTAAGTTTAATGTCACCGGATAATACTTCAGATGGATGGCTGAAGAAGAAATGGAAAATAATAGATGATAAACGTTGCCTGATAAAAGGGGGAAGTGGTGCCACACAGCAGGAACCGTATAATGAAGTTCTCGCAAGCAGGATCATGGACAGGCTGGACATTCCACATGTAAAATATTCACTTCTTGTGGAGGATGATTACCCATATAGTGTATGTGAAGATTTTATCACACCGGAGACAGAACTTATTTCTGCATGGCATCTGATGCAGACGAGCAGAAAGCCCAATCATATTTCAATCTATCAGCATTATATCAATTGCTGCGAGGAAAACGGAGTGCCGGAGATTCGTAAGGCATTAGATCAGATGATCGTTCTGGACTATCTGCTTGTAAATGAGGACAGGCATTTGAATAATTTCGGGGTAGTCCGTAAGGCAGAGTCATTAAAATATATGTGTGCAGCCCCAATTTTTGACAGTGGAACGTCCATGTGGTTTGATAAGCCGACAGCCATGATAGGAGATATAACGAAATTGGTGTGCAAACCGTTTAAAAATACACACGAAGAGCAGATAAAGCTTGTGAGTTCTTTTGAATGGCTTGCTATGGAAAAGTTAAGTGGTATCGAGGAAGAATTCCGGGAAATAGTGAGGGGATCGCTCTTTGTTGATGAAAAAAGATGTGATGCGCTTTGCGCGGCATTGAAAAACAGAGTAAATATGTTAGAAAAAGTGATTCATGCAAACCAAACAGTATATACAATAGATGACTATAAGAACGATGTGAAGGAAAATATAGCATACAGTGGTTCTGGTGGATATAAGAAAGGGGAGATGTAGTAAAGCATCTCCTCTTTTGCAGTTTATGTAAAAAAAACAACCATTTATGCCATTTTTCATTTTATAAATAAAATCCATGCTACCATTATGCTAACAAAAAATAATAGCAGCATGGGTTTTGTTTTTTATTGTTGTGATTCAAATAACACACATTTTTGTATCAATAACACAACAAATAAAATCCGTGAGCACCAAAAGAACAGGAGAACGAAAAATGAGCTTAAAATATGGGGAAATCATAAAACAGATGTCTCTGGAAGAAAAAGCACTGATGATGTCCGGTAAAAATACATGGGAGACCGTAGATTTTGAAAAGTACGGAATCCCATCCATGGCAATGTCCGACGGACCTCACGGGTTAAGACGTCAGGCCGGTGCAGGAGACCACCTTGGATTAAATGCCAGCCTTCCGGCAACCTGTTTCCCGACCGCAGCTACGATCGCAAACAGCTGGGATGAAAAATTGGGGGAGGAGATCGGTACTGCACTTGCAGAGGAAGCGGTGACCATGGATGTCAATGTCATCTTAGGACCGGGACTCAACATTAAGAGAAGCCCGCTCTGTGGACGTAACTTTGAGTATTTTTCCGAAGATCCGTATCATGCAGGGAAAATGGCAGCCGCTTATGTAAAAGGTATCCAGAGCAAGGGAATCTCAGCATGTCCAAAGCATTTTGCGGCAAACAGCCAGGAACTCCGTCGTATGGCAAGCGACTCTGTTGTTGATGAGCGTACATTCCGGGAAATTTATACCACCGGATTTGAAATCGCAGTCAAAGAGGGAAAATCCAAATCCATCATGTCTTCTTATAATGAAGTAAACGGTGTCTATGCAAATGAGAATCGTCATATGTTACAGGAAATCTTAGTCGATGAGTGGGGATTTGACGGCTATGTCGTATCCGACTGGGGTGGAAGCAACGACCATGCACTCGGCGTTATGAACGGAAGCCATCTTGAGATGCCGGGGACCGGAAAATCAGGCATGCGTGATATTGTCTGTGCGGTAAAAGACGGCACATTACCGGAAGAAGTATTAGATCAGCGTCTGGATGAACTGTTAAATGTTATTTTTGCAACCCATCAGGCAACAGTTGATGGAAAAGGCAAAAAATTTGATGTTGAAGGACACCATGCATTAGCAAGAAAAGCAGCCGAAGAAAGTGTTGTTTTACTGAAAAACAGTAATAATATCCTGCCATTAAAACCGGGAACAAAAGTAGCCGTCATCGGTGATTTTGCAAAGACTCCACGTTATCAGGGTGCAGGTTCTTCTCTTGTAAATCCGACCAGACAGCCGGAATCCATCTTAGATGTGATTGGGGACAGTGGACTTGTAATGACCGCTTACGAGCAGGGATATATCCGCAACCGTAAACCGAATGCAGCACTTGCAAAATCAGCAGTGGAAGCAGCAAAGAATGCAGACGTTGTTCTTGTTTTTGCAGGATTAGATGAAATCAGCGAGTCCGAAGGACTTGACCGTACCCATATGCATATGCCACAGGCACAGAACGAACTGATCGATGAGATCACAGCAGTAAACTCCAATGTAGTGGTAGTTCTCTCCGCAGGTTCTTCCATTGAGATGCCGTGGTTTGACTATGTAAAAGGTATCGTTCACGGATATTTAGGTGGTCAGGCAGGCGCATCTGCAATGATAAACGTCCTCACCGGAAAGGTATGCCCATCCGGAAAATTAAATGAGACTTATCCACTTCACTATGAAGATACTCCTGCATTCCACTACTATCCAAGCAAGGAGCGCAGCAGCGAGTACCGCGAGGCTCTCTATGTGGGATATCGTTATTATACAACGGTCGGCAAAAAAGTCCGTTTCCCATTTGGTTATGGATTGAGTTATACAACTTTTGCATACAGCAATTTCTCCGTTGACAAAGACGGTGTGACCTTCACGATCAAAAACACCGGAGATGTGGAAGGAACAGAAATTGCGCAGCTTTATGTCGGAAAACAGTCCGAGACAATTTTCCGTCCGGTCCGTGAGTTAAAAGGTTTTGCGAGAGTGACATTAGCTCCGGGAGAGGAAAAGTCCGTACATATCGCATTTGATGACAAGACCTTCCGTTTCTATGACACAAGAACCAATACATGGGAAGTAGAATCCGGTAATTATCAGATCATGGTAGGAACGGATGCAGATACCATGGTATTAGAAGGCAGCTTGGAAATTGCCGGAACTGTGGCAGACGGTGGTTACAGCAAAGAGATTTTACCGGAATATTTCAGCGGTAAGATTGAGAACGTGGATGACATCGAGTACAGAGAACTTTACGGAAGAGAAATCCCGGATGGAAGCTGGAGCGGTGAGATCCAGATGAACGATGCAGTATGCCAGCTTTATTACGGAAAAGGTATCTTTGGCAAACTGTTCTACGGAGTATTGAAATTACTTCTTAAGATCAGCGAGTGGCAGGGAAAACCGAACCTGAATGTTCTGTTCAACTACAACATGCCAATCCGTGGATATGCAAAAATGACGGGTGGATTTGTCACAATGGAGATGGCGAGAGCCTTAACGGAGATGGCGAACGGACACCGTATCAAAGGAACGGCACATCTGATCAAAGCGGCAGTGAAGAGAGATTAATGTAGAGGAACAAAAAATAAATTTTACACAAAACACACGTAAGGTGGCTATGGATTTTACATAGCTGCCTTATTTTTTTATGTATGGAAACAAATAAGATAAAAGTAAAATTGGAAGCGCCGATGGTGCAGGCGCGGTATCAGTATGCAATTGATGTGATGTTAACAAGACTTCGCATGATTGATGCAGATCTGACCAAGAAAAATGAACGCCCATTAATCAGAAATTTGTGTAGCAGAATTAAAACTGCCGAGAGCATTGTGAAAAAGCTGGAAAGAAAGGAACGTGAAGTCACTTTCGAAACAGCAGTCAATACTTTAAATGATATTGCCGGAGTCCGTGTGGTGTGTTATTTTGCGGACGATATTTATCAGATTGCGGACGCAGTGCGCAGACAGAAAGACTTTACCATTGTCAAAGAAAAAAATTATATCAGGAAGCCGAAAAAAAGCGGCTATCAAAGCCTTCATCTGATCGTGGAAGTGCCGGTAACTTATCTGGATAAGACAACCGCAGTGAGAGTTGAGATACAGATCCGTTCAGTCGCCATGGACTACTGGGCAGAGTTAGATTCTCAGATGTGTTACAAAAAGGATGCCGGAAAGTTAGAAGCGGTTGAAAAAGCGACGAGGGAATATGCAGACGTGATCGCAGGTGTGGATCAGAAGATGCAGGAGCTTCGCAAGAAGATACAGAAAATGTGAGAGTATCCGGTAATTCCAAACGGCAGACATACATAAAATGAAACGGTATTAGCAGACCAGAACAGAGATAGAAAAGAGGAGTAAAAATGGATCAGGAAAAGACAAAGGTATGGGCACACCGCGGAGCCAGCGGTTATGCTCCGGAAAATACATTAGATGCATTCCGGAAAGCAGTTGAGATGGGAGCAGATGGAATCGAACTTGACGTGCAGATGACAAAAGACGGTGAGCTCGTTGTCATCCATGATGAGACGATCGATCGTGTCAGCAATGGAAAAGGCTGGGTAAAAGATTACACCTATGAAGAACTGAAAAAATTTAATTTTAACAAAACACATCAGGAATATACAAAGGAAGAGATACCAACACTTGAGCAGGTATATCTGTTGATAAAACCGACAAATCTTACCATTAATGTGGAAATCAAAACAGGAATTGTTTTCTATCCGGGGATTGAAGAGCGGGTACTGGAGCTTACAGAGCGTCTTGGAATGAAGGAGCGTGTCATTTATTCTTCGTTTAATCATTATACGATCCGGAAAATCAAAGAGTTAGACCCGCAGGCTAAGACGGGCATGCTCTATGAAGATGGAATCATTGATGCAGTGGATTATGCATGTGATGTTGTAAAGGCAGACGCACTTCACCCGGCCGGATATAACGTTTTTTATCCGGGATTTTTAGAGCGTTGTAGAGAGCGGAAAAGACTGCTTCATGTATGGACGATCAATGAAGAAAAACATATGAGAATGCTGTGTGAGGCAGGCGTGGATGCGTTGATCACAAACTACCCGGATATAGCAAAGAAAATCAGGGACGAATACCGTTTTGGAGAACTGCAGCCTGAATTGGTTCAAAGAATCCTTCAGAGTTGAGACAGTGAGAGATACCTATGATAGAAAAAAGAGCAGAGAACATCATGATACCGGAAGAAGCGAATTATCAGCGAACCATGAAGCGTGATGTGGAACCATATCTGAGAAGCTATGAAAAAGACGGCTACATAGAAAGCTACGATAAGACTGCAATTTATTACCGCACATACCGGATTCCACAGGCGAAAGCCGGAATTGTCATCAGCCACGGATTCTGTGAGTTTGCAGAGAAATATGAGGAAGTCATCTATTATTTCCTGAAAAACGGATATTCCGTCTACGTCCCGGAACACAGGGGACACGGATATTCCGACCGGATTGTTGTGGATGGTGAAAAAGTTCATATCGAGGATTATGAGCAATATGTGCAGGATCTGCATTTTTTTGTGAAAAATGTGGTAGAACCCACAGAAAAACGAAAAATCTTATTCTGTCATTCCATGGGTGGAGCCATTGGGGTGCGGTATCTCGAAGAGTTCCCACTGACCTTCGATGCGGCAATCCTTTCAGCACCAATGCTTGGAATGAATACTGGAAAATATCCGAAGTGGCTCGCAAAAGTTACCGCAGATTTTTTCTGCGCGATCGGAAAGGGAACGAAATATGCTGCCGGACAGAGTGGTTTTTCAGACAAACCATCCTTTGAAACAAGCAGCTGCGTTTCCAGAGAACGATACATGTATATCTACAATATGCGTCTGCGGAATATCAATTACCAGACTTACGGTGGAACCTATGCCTGGGTAAAAGCAGGATTTAAAGTAATCCGCAAGCTGCGGAAAAGAAAAAACATTAACAGTATAAAAATTCCGCTTATAATCTTTGAAGCGGAAAAAGACGACATGGTTGACAATTGTGGCATTGAAAAATTTGCTAAAAAAGCCAAGACCGCACAGCTGGTAAGAATGAAGGATTCCAAACATGAAATCTTTAACGCAGGCGAGGCGGTGCGTGACAGTTACTATAGACAAATATTTTTATTTTTAAATCATGTGTATACGGCACAGGAAAGAATGAATGAGGAAAACGAATATGAAACAAAAACTGACGAAACTCGAAAAATACTGGGTACTGTATGATGTGGGAAACTCTGCATTTACGCTGTTAGTGTCCACGATCATTCCGATTTATTTTAAAAACATGGCACAGAATATGGGCGTTTCCGCATCGGATTCTACTGCATATCTCAGCTATGCGATCTCAATCTCTACGATCATTGTTGCAATTTTAGGACCGATCCTCGGCGCAGTCGCAGACAACAAAAATCATAAAAAGCCGTTATTTACATTTTTCATGATGATCGGTGTTCTAGGATGTGCAGCGTTGTCCATTCCGAAGACGTGGCTGATGTTTTTGATTATTTTTGTGATCGCAAAAGTAGGATTTTCCGGCAGCCTGATTTTTTATGATTCCATGATGGTAGATGTAACCACTGACGAACGCATGGATGAGGTATCGTCCCATGGGTATGCGTGGGGCTATATCGGAAGCTGTGTACCGTTTGTCATCAGTTTATTGCTGGTATTAGGCGGTGATAAAGTTGGCATCAGCACACCGGCAGCCATGACAGCCGCATTTTTCTTAAATGCAGCATGGTGGGGACTTGTGACAATCCCACTTCTGAAAAATTACGAACAGAAATATTATGTGGAAAATCAAGGCTCCGTGGTAAAGGAGTCTTTTGCCAGACTTGGAAGAAGTGTGGCGGAATTGAAAGATAACAAAAAAGTTGCCCTCTTTCTGCTCGCATTTTTCTTCTATATAGACGGTGTATACACGATTATCGAGATGGCAACTTCTTACGGAAAAGACGTTGGGATCAGTGACGCTAATCTGCTGATGGCATTGCTTCTGACGCAGGTTGTGGCATTCCCATGTGCGATTCTTTTCGGAAAAATGACACAGAAATTTGAGACAGGAAAACTAATTTCGGTCTGCATCATTGCATATTTTGCAGTCGCAGTTTATGCCCTGCAGTTAGACGCAGCATGGAAGTTCTGGATGATGGCAACTTTTGTAGGCGTATTTCAGGGTGCGATCCAGGCGCTGTCCCGTTCCTACTATGCAAAGATCATCCCGAAGGAAAAATCGTCTGAGTATTTCGGAATCTTCGATATATTCGGAAAAGGTGCATCTTTTATAGGAACTATGTTAATGGGAATCAGCACACAGATTTTTGATACATCCAAAGCAGGAGTGGTAGTGATTGCAGCCATGTTTGTGGTCGGATTCGTTTTCTTTCAGGTGCAGCGCAGGACAGAGGAGGATCAAAATGGTTTACCATCATTTTACAGACGTTTTACAAAGGGAGATATTTAGATTTTACACGCTGGCTTTAAAGTAGTCATTGTCAATGAGACAGAGACAAAAAAACAAAGATGGGAAACGCAAGATCCCATAAAGATTTGGAGGAAAATCAAAATGAAAAAGAAAGTAATCAGTTTATTCGTAACAGGAATGTTAGCAGTCAGCATGATCGCAGGATGTGGTTCTGATAATACAGCAGACACCAGTACATCCGCAGATACCACATCAGATGCTTCTACAGATGCAGCAGCAGATACCACAGCAGAGGAAGCACCGGCAGCTACAACAGACTTTGATGCAAGTGAATATGTCAATGTATTATCCCGCGAGGATGGATCCGGTACAAGAGGTGCATTCATCGAATTATTCGGAATCGAAGAAAAAGACGCAGACGGAAATAAAGTGGACAACACAACAGAGGAAGCAATCATTACAAACAGTACATCCGTAATGCTTACATCTGTAGCAAGTGATGAGTATGCGATTGGTTATGTTTCCCTTGGTTCTTTAGATGACACTGTAAAAGCAGTCAGCATTGACGGAGCAGAAGCAACAGTAGAGAACATCAAAAATGGTACATACACGATTGCAAGACCATTTAACATTGCAACAAAAGGTGAAGTAAGCGACATCGCACAGGATTTCATCAACTACATTATGAGTGCAGAAGGTCAGGCAGTCATCACAGAGAACGGATATATCGGTTCTGATGATGCGGCAGCATTCGAATCCAACGGAGCAACCGGTAAAGTGACAGTCAGCGGTTCTTCTTCTGTAACACCGGTCATGGAAAAATTAAAAGAAGCTTATCAGGCAGTTAACAGTGATGTAGAAGTAGAAATCCAGACAAGTGATTCTACAACAGGTATGCAGAATGCAATTGATGGTGTATGTGATATCGGAATGGCTTCCAGAGAATTAAAAGATTCTGAAAAAGAAGCAGGTCTGACACCAACTGTTATTGCAATGGATGGTATTGCAGTAGTCGTAAACAATGATAACCCGACTGATGAACTGAGTTCTGATCAGGTAAAATCCATCTTTACAGGTGATGTGCTTACATGGGATGAGGCGCTTCAGTAAAGAAGACTTAAGAAAGAATCAGTAGCCTGAAGAAGGTTAAAAGGGTGAACAGAATGAAAAAATATAAAGAACAGGTGATGCATGCGGTGTTTTTTATCGCCGCATGTGCATCCGTACTTGCAGTTGCTTTGATTTGTCTGTTTTTGTTTGTAAACGGAATTCCGGCGATGAAAGAAATTGGAATTTTCAAGTTTCTTTTAGGAACGATGTGGAAACCGGGAAATAATATTTACGGAATCCTTCCGATGATTATGGGAAGTATTTATGTAACCGCAGGTGCAATTTTAATCGGAGTTCCGATTGGAATCTTAACTTCTGTATTTATGGCTTCCTACTGTCCCAAAAAAGTATATCGTTTTTTAAAATCGGCAATTGACTTATTGGCCGGAATCCCATCGGTTGTATATGGTTTCTT
>OOBO01001057.1_pt1 | contig 20366 bp, 16 predicted proteins | sample 1671031 | NCBI WGS metagenome assembly OOBO01 (sample SAMN06348115, study PRJEB24527) | human gut metagenome | biome: human gut; feature: ankylosing spondylitis patient; material: feces | host: Homo sapiens | place: China | collected 2015-10 | reverse complement strand
GGAGAATTACTTTCAGACTATCTTCCGCAGTCTTCTTGCTTTGTCTCCTTACTCTATATACTTCGTCTCCTTCGGCATGCAGATCCAAAGGAGGATATACACCAGTACGCCACAGAAGGCCGTGCAGGTCGTCAGGACGACATAGACGATGCGTAGGATCGCCACGTCCCATCCGAAATACTCGGCTATACCGCCACAGACGCCCGCCAGCCATTTGTCGGTCGTCGATCTTGTGAGTCGTTTCTTATACTCCATAGGGCTTCAATATTTACAGTTTTTGCCAAATTTCGTCGAGACCCTTCCTTTTCTTTCCCGGGTTCGGACAGTCCTCGGCGATGTGTCCCAGCGGAATGATCGCCACGGCCTCGAATCCCTCTACGGGAAACAGGCGCTTCACGGCCTCCACATCGTAGTTGCACACCCAGCAGGTGCCCAGTCCACGGTCGGCGGCAGCCAAGGCCAGATGCTCCACGGCTATTCCGAGGTCGATGTCGCCATGCGACTTGCCGTCGTCGGGACGCACCCATGCGTTGGCCGTGTCCTTCATGCAGAGCACATAGATCGGCGCGGAGGCAAACCAAGGACGGTCGTAGCACTGGCGTATCTTCTCCTTGGCCTCGTCGGAGGCGAGAAGGAGAAACTTCCAAGGCTGTCGGTTGCAGGCCGACGGAGCCAGTTGCACACACGTCATGATCGCGTCGAGGTCGGCCTGCGAGACCGCCTCGTCGGTGAATTTGCGCACAGAGAAGCGCGCGGTTGCCAATTCTTTGAAGTTCATAGGCTTCGTTTTTTTATGTTATTTTGGACTTGGTTAGTAGTTGCCCTCATCCACAATCGGGTAGAGCTCGATAAACTCCCCGTTGTGTCGCTTTCCATCGTTGATGATCTCCGCCACCTTTTGGCCGATCACGTCGGGCTGGTGCGATCCCGGTCCGTCGTAGTGGCCGTTGAGGTCGGTGGAGGTGGCTCCCGGGTGGATGGTAAACGCCTCCACGGGCACGTGGAAGTGGTCAAACTCCCATCCCATCGTGGCGATCATCGTGTTCTGTCCCGCCTTGCTGGCCACGTAGGCCATCGGGTGCCAGTAGGGGCTAAACGTGCTTGGCACGGTGATGTTGCAGATTCTGCCCTGGTTTTTCTCCAGCAGCGGCAGCAGCAACTTCGTCAGATAGAACGTGCCGATATAGTTGACCTGCACCGTGTCAATCACGTCCTGCAGCGACTGCTCGTAGCTCCTGACCGACATGTCGCCCGGAATGCCCGCGTTGTTGACCAGCAGCGAGAGCCCCGGATACTTCTCCGCTATCTCGCGGGCCGAGACCTCGATCTCGCCGTTGTCCGCAAGGTTCACATACTGCCATCCCGCCACGTCGGCACCCTCGGCGCGGAGGGCCTCCATGGCCTTCAGTGCTCGGTCTTCACAGCGTGCGCCGACCACTACCTGCCATCCCGATTTTCCCAGATGGCGTGCTATCTCATATCCGATGCCCTTGTTGGCACCTGTCACCAAAACTTGTTTCTTCATTTTTTCGCTCTTTTATTATAGGTCAATATAATAGTTGTGTTCCTTCCATGTGTGGGTTCCGCCTTCCACCCATGTGTGTTGTGCTTTACCCATGTGGCGTCCCCCGTGCCTATTCCTCCCCCAGCCAGTCATCGACGAGCTTTCGCGCGATGCTCAGCTTCTCGGGCAGCGGCGGCAGGTTGTCTCTGCCAAACCAGCTTCCGCGCTCCAGTTCGGACCGTTGCAGATGGATCTCGCCTCCCGCATAGTCGGCGTGGAATCCCACCATCAGTCCGCAGGGGAAGGGCCAAGGCTGCGACCCGAAATAGCGGAGGTTGGTGATCTCGAGTTGCGTCTCCTCCATCACCTCGCGCCTCACGGCCTCTTCGAGCGTCTCTCCCGTCTCGACAAATCCCGCCACCAGTCCATAGATGCGGTTGTTGACGAAGTTTTTCGCATGGACGAGCAGCACCTCCTCGCCCCGGTGTACGAGCACGATGACGGCCGTGGCCAGTTGCGGCCAGAACTCCTTGCCACAATGCGTACACTTCTTCGAAATGATGGTGTCCATCCTTGTGGGCGCACCACACACCCCGCAGTATTGCGTGTTCTGGTCCCAGTAGAGCAGTTCGCGACATTTTCCCGCCTTCAGATAGAGTTCCGTCGGCAGATGATAGAACGACTTGCGCAGTGGGCACGTCTCGTAGCGATCGTCCTCGGCGATGGGATAGTCGATGCTGGCCGCCCTCACCTCCGTCCCGTCCTCCATCGGTGCTATCTCCATCACGTGCGTCCAGGGCTTCAGTTCGATGGGAGGGTTCTCAGCCATGGGGATGGTACGACTGCCGTCCGCGTTCTTCTCCAGCATGACGGCATCCTTGACGAATATGAACCAATATTTCATGATGTGCGTGATCTCGTTGTTCTTTCCGAAGACTTCTCTTTATAACTTCTTTCCGAATACTTTCCTTATTCCTTCTTTCCAAAGAGCAGCTCGTAGTCCCTTGCTGCCGCCGGCTTCACCCATTTCTCCGGCACGAAGCGCCAGTTGTTGTTCGGTTGCGGGTCGAGCGTCCCCATCCGCTTGATCTCCTCCATGAGGTAGTGGCGCTGGTCGCGTTCGCTCTCCCAGAGGATGCGGCTCTGCAGCGAGTCGTGTGGAATGCCCGCCCCCTTCGTGAGCAGTTCTCCGCCTCCGTTGCCTCGGTAGCTGTTGATTGCCACGCGATACCAGGCGTTCGGGTCAAACGGTCTTCCGTCGCTCATCTGGAGGATGCGCACCTTTTGTCCGTTGGGCTTCGTCACGTCCACCTCGTAGTCGATGCCAGCCGCCGAGTCGAAGTTGAAGAGGAAGTTTTTGAATCCCAGTCGCTGCGCGTCGTCGCTCGTGTCGTCGAAGAGCAGCAGATGGTCCTCGGGCTTCTCCATCGTGTTCACCCATTGGTCGTAGCTCATCTCCAGATGGCGGCGTATCTCGTCGCCCGTCATCCGCATCACGTAGAGCTGGTTCTCATACTTATAGAGGTTGAACATATCCGCCACCGTCACCTCTCCCGCCTTGATCGAGGCGCTCAGCGACAGGGGCGCGTTGAAGGCGATGTCCGCCTTTGTGATCTGCAGTTCGAGGTTGAGAATGAGGTCGTTGAAGGCCGACGATCCAAAATAGCTGTCGCGCGTGGAGATCTCGTGCTTGAACGTGCCCAGCGGCTGCTCCGCCCAGGCCTTCACGCTGTCGATGGCCGCTGCGAAATGGTCCATATATCCCGCGTCGGGCTCCAGATTGGCCACATCCACGATGCTTCCCTCCTTCTTGGCCACGCGCCATTGTCCGTCCCTCTCCACGAGTTGGATTGTGGCCAAGGCCACCTTGCGCGCGTTGTTGGCCGGGTCCAGGCAGACTACCTCCTGGCCCTCGCCGTTCTCCACCACCGACTGGTGCGGCCTGTGGTCGTGTCCGAAGAGTACGACGTCAAATCCCGCCACCTCCTCGGCGACCCTCCGCGAGGCGTCCTCCGTATAGTCCTCCGTCACGATGCCGCCGTCCCATCCCGAGTGGAAGAGGCCGACGATCACGTCCGGATGCTCCCGATCCTTCACCTCCTGGATGGTTCTCCGTGCCGTGGCCACCATGTCGTCGAAGCGCAGTCCGCTCCACAGATTCTCCTTCAGCCAACTGGGGATGGCTGGCGTGATCATGCCGATGATTGCCACCTTCACCTTGCCGTCCTTGCACAGCACGCGATAGGGCAGGGTGTAGGGTTTTCCCGTCCGCGTGTCGATGACGTTGGCTCCCAGGACCGGCGCGTGGCTCTCCCTGATCCATTTGTCATAGACCCCGTGGCCCGTCTCCACGTCGTGGTTGCCCAGCGTCTGGGCGTCATACTGTAGGTAGTTCGTACATTGTGCCGCGATGTTGGTCTGTCCCGTCGCCACATAGTTGTAATAGTAGCAGATGGGCTGGCCCTGCAGGATGTCGCCATTGTCGAGCAGAAAGACGTTCTCCGCCCCATACTGCGCCCTCATCCGGTCAACGTAGGTTTTTACGCGGGCCAGCGAACCCGGCAGGTCGCGGCGGTTGATAAAGTCGTAGGGAAAGAAACAACCGTGCACGTCGGAAGTCTCTATAATCTGTATGGTCGTCGTGTCGTTGTTTTCCATTCCGTAAACATTGTCTCCGTAGGCGTGGAGTGAAAGTGCTGCAAGAAGCGACAAAAATAGTTTCTTCATTCTTTTGAGTTGATGTTATGATATGAGGAGGGGTGGGGGATAGGCGTCCGTCAGTCTGCTGCCGTCGTCCAAGTCGTGGTCCGCGCCTGCTGCCTTTTCCTTACCTCGTCCTGCGCCACCATCGCCCCGTAGAGATAGGCCTCGCCAAACGTCTTCCATATCATTGCGTAGAAGACCAGCGCGAGACAGAAGGTCAGCGTTGCCGTGGTCAGCACCCAGTAGCCCATGCCCAGCACCCTGGGGTCGCCCTCCGCTGCCAGCGTGTAGTCGAAGTAGCCTTCTATGAGCAGGATGATGGCTGGGATCATCAGCAGCGTGAAGACCACCAGGCCGATGATGCCCGATAGGAGGGCGTAGGTGAGGTAGCTCCCCAGATGGCGAAGCACGCGCTTGGCCGCCCTGCCACACTTCGGCATGGGCGCGACCAACTGCAGGATGGTCCGCTTGAAAACAACCAGTGCGGCCAGCGCCAGCAGCAGGGCCAGCGCCGTCCCGATCCATTGTCCGCAGAGCGCCGTCGTGATGCTCAGCGCCCATCCCAGCGATGAGGCTACCAGCGGTTTCCATGTCCGGCGGAGCGTCGTCAGCTGTTGGCCGGTGAAGAGCCGGTAGCCCTCGGCGATGCAGCGAGCCACGCTGCGATCTCTTGTCAGTGCTTCTCTATCCATTGCTTTTCTTAGAAAATCATCCTGCCTTAAACAATCCAGTCCTGGAACAATCCTGTCCTGGAACAATCTTATCTTGGAACATTCCGTCCTAAAACATTCCTGTCTTAGAACATCCTGCGCCGAAACTCTCCTAAGACCAGGGCCGTGGCGATCGCCACATTGAGCGACTCGGCCGTCGTCCTGCCTTGGGGGAAATTGGGGATGAGCAGTGGTCGTGTGGCCCGTCGCCTCACCTCCTCCGTCACCCCGTTGCCCTCGTTGCCCATTACAATCACGCCGTGGGGCTTGAGCGTCGTCTCGTAGATGTTCTCGCCGTCGAGCTGCGTCGTATAGACGGGGCAGTCCTTGTCGAGCGCGTCGATCAGCGGCACGAGCGGCGCATAGTGGATGGCCACGCGCGCGATGCTTCCCATCGTAGCTTGGACGACCTTCGGATTCCAGCAGTCGGCCGTGTCGGGCGAGCACCAGATGGCGCCCACGCCAAACCAGTCGGCCACGCGGATGATGGTGCCCAGGTTGCCCGGGTCCTGCACGCCGTCGAGTACGAGGGTCAGTTCGCTGGGGTCGATCCCGGCCCCATCCCGAGCTCCTGCGGGTATCTCGAAGACGCCCACCATCCCCTGCGGATGCTGCAGTTGCGAGATGCGCCTGACGTCCTCCATCTCGTCGTAGATGGCCACCGGCCGGAAGCCAGCAGCCTGGAGGTCGCCCACCACTTTCGGCCCTTCGGCCATGAACCAGCCCGTCGTCTTGCGCCCCTTGCGCGTCGATAGCGATCGGATGATTTTTACTTGGTTATTGGTTATCACAGTGCAAATATAGTAAAAAATGCGCCAATGATTCCCGACGGCTCTGTTTTTTTTGCTAACTTTGCGCAAAATAATGAATTTTATGAATTGGAAGAACCGACATACGCCCCTGTTATTGTTGCTGATCACGCTGGTAGCCATGGCCCTGACGGGTTGCTCCACGTCCAAGTTCGTGCCCGAAGACCGCTACCTCCTCGACGCCGTCCAGGTGTGCACCGACAGCAAGGAGCTCGACGCCGCCCAGTTTGGCCAGTACGTCCGCCAAAAGGGCAACTCCCATTGGTTCTCCCTCTTCAAGATTCCCCTGGGCACCTACTCCCTGGCGGGCCGCGACTCCACAAAGTGGCTCAACCGCACGCTGCGCCATATCGGCGAGGAGCCCGTCGTCTATGACTCCCTGGAGGCCGCCCGGTCCTGCGCCGACCTGCGTCTGGCCATGCAGAACATGGGCTATATGAACAGTTACGTCGATTTCGAGACGCAGGTCCGTGGCCGCAAGCTCAAGGCCATCTACACCCTCCATCCTGGCGATCCCTACCGCATCAGTTCCTTCCGCTACGACATCCCCGACTCCGCCGTGGCCCAGGTCCTTGCCCCCGTCTTTGGCACGGGCGATCAGCAGGTGGGCGAGGTCTTCACCGTCTCCTCCCTCGATAACCTCCGCAAGCGCATCGCCACCGTCCTCAACGACTCCGGCTTCTACCGTTTCCACAAAGACTTCGTCACCTATACCGCCGACTCCCTCCAGGGCACGCAGGGCGTCAACCTCGTCTGCCGCATCCTGCCCTACCGCGAGAACAGCAGCGCGCCCCCCAAGCCCCATCCCCGCTATCGCGTGCGATCCATCCACTACCGATCCGGCGACGGCTACGACCTGCCCCTGCGCCGCAGCGTGCTGGCCGAAAACACGGTGGTCAAGGCCGGCGAGTGGTTTAGCGCCTCCGACCTGCAGCGCACCTACAACAACTTCGCGCGGCTCGGTGCCGTCCGCTACACCAACATCACCTTTCGCGAGGACACCCTCCACAACCTCGACACCGACATCCGCCTCTCCATGCGCAAGCCCAACACCATCGCCTTCCAGCCCGAGGGCACCAATACGGCTGGCGACTTCGGAGCGGCCGCCACGCTGACCTATCAGAACCGCAACCTCTTCCGCGGCAGCGAACTCCTCAGCATCGAGCTCCGTGGCGCCTTCGAGGCCATCAAGGGACTGGAGGGCTACGAGCGCGGCGACTACGAGGAGTATGGCGTCGAGGCCCGTTTCCAGATGCCCCGCCTGATGACTCCCTTCCTCTCGCGTAAGGGCCGTCGCGGCAGCACGGCCTCGACCGAGCTCTCCGTGGCCTGGAATCTCCAGAACCGGCCCGAGTTCCATCGCCGTGTCTTCTCCGCCGGCCTCAAGTATCGGTGGCCGACGCGCGACGGCAGGGTGCAGTACAAGCTCGACGTCCTCGACCTCAGCTACGTCTATATGCCCTGGATCAGCGCCACCTTCAAGCACGACTACCTCGACAGCGTCTCCAACCGCAACGCCATCCTGCGCTACAACTACGAGGACCTCTTCATCATGAAGGCGGGCTTCGGCCTCACCTACAACGCCGACGACCGCGTCATCCGTGCGAGCGTCGAGACGGCGGGCAACCTGCTGAGTGGCTTCTCCCAGATCTTCCGCTTCAAGCAGAACAGCCACGGCCAGCGCCAGCTCTTCAATATCGCCTACGCCCAGTATGCCAAGTTCGACTTCGAATACACGCGCCTGCTGCGTTTCAGCGCCCACAACACGCTGGCCCTCCACGGCCTCCTGGGGGTGGCGTGGCCCTATGGCAACAGCACCGTGCTGCCCTTCGAGAAGCGCTACTTCTCCGGTGGTGCCAACTCCGTGCGCGGCTGGAGCGTCCGCGAGCTCGGTCCCGGCAAGTATCGTGGCAGCGACGGCCGCATCGACTTCATCAATCAGACCGGCGACATGCGCCTCGACCTCAACCTCGAGTATCGCACCCACTTGTTCTGGAAGTTCGACGGCGCCGCCTTTGTCGATGCGGGCAACATCTGGACGCTCCGATCCTATCCCGAGCAGCCCGGTGGCCAGTTTCAGCTCGACACCTTCTTCAAGCAGATCGCCGTCTCCTACGGCCTCGGCCTGCGCCTCAACTTCGGCTATTTCATCCTCCGCCTCGACGGTGCCATGAAGGCGATCAATCCTGCCTACGACGACTACAAGGACCATTATCCCATCTTCCATCCCCGCTGGGGCCGCGACTTCGCCTTCCATTTCGCCGTCGGTATGCCGTTCTGACGCCTGCGCCCCTCCTCTCGTGGGGCGCTCCTGGCGATAGAAAGGCCGATTGGTTGAATAAATCGTAAAAAAATCGGTATATTGCGGGCCTTTTCAATTTTTATTTGTATTTTTGCCCCCAGTTTAGGATAGACCACACACGATCGACTACTGCAATGGCAGACATGAGAGACACCTGGGCACCTGGATGAGGCTCGGGCGTTTTGCTTTTGATTCCTACCGTGAGGTAGCCGATAAAGATTAGGATAACATTATATATTATACTTTAAGGTTCAGGATATGTCGAATTTAAGATTTCAGGTTGTAGAGGAGGCGTTCAAGAAGCGCCCCTTAGAGGTGGAAGTTCCCAAGGAGCGTCCGTCCGAGTATTTTGGCAAGTATGTGTTCACCCGCGCTAAGATGTACAAATACCTGCCCGCCGCCATCTACACCCAGCTCACCGACGTCATCGACAACGGCACACCCCTCGACCGCTCCATAGCCAATGCCGTGGCCTCCGGCATGAAGCAGTGGGCCATGGAGATGGGCGTCACCCACTACACCCACTGGTTCCAGCCCCTGACCGGCGGCACCGCCGAGAAGCACGACGCCTTTGTGGAGCACGACGGCAAGGGCGGCATGATCGAAGACTTCTCGGGCAAGTTGCTCGTCCAGCAGGAGCCCGACGCCAGTTCTTTCCCCAGCGGCGGCATCCGCAACACCTTCGAGGCCCGCGGCTACTCCGCCTGGGACCCCACCTCCCCCGTCTTCATCATCGACGACACCCTCTGCATCCCCACCATCTTCATCTCCTATACGGGCGAGGCCCTCGACTACAAGGCCCCCTTGCTCCGCACGCTCCACGCCCTCAGCGTGGCCGCCACCGACGTCTGCCACTATTTCGACCCGAAGGTGAGCAAGGTGAAGACCAATCTCGGTTGGGAGCAGGAGTACTTCCTCGTCGATGCCGACCTCTATAGCGCCCGCCCCGACCTGATGCTGACGGGCCGCACCCTCATGGGCCACGAGTCGGCCAAGAACCAGCAGATGGACGACCACTATTTCGGCACCATCCCCGACCGCGTGCAGAGTTTCATGAAGGACCTGGAGGTGCAGGCCCTCGAACTCGCCATCCCCTGCAAGACCCGCCACAACGAGGTGGCCCCCAACCAGTTTGAGTTTGCCCCCATCTTCGAGGACTGCAACCTCGCCGTCGATCACAACATGCTCCTGATGTCGCTGATGAAAAAGGTGGCGCGCAAGCACGGCTTCATCGTCCTGCTCCACGAGAAGCCCTTCACCGGCATCAACGGCAGCGGCAAACACTGCAACTGGAGCCTCTCCACCGACACCGGCGTGCTGCTCCACGCCCCTGGCAAGACTCCCGAGTCCACGCTCCGCTTCGTCACCTTCATCGTCGAGACCCTGATGGGCGTCTATCGCCACAACGGCTTGCTCAAGGCCTCCATCATGAGCGCCACCAACGCCCACCGCCTCGGCGCCAACGAGGCCCCTCCCGCCATCATCTCCTCCTTCCTCGGCAAGCAGCTCTCCGAGCTCCTCGACCACATCGAGCAGAGCGACAGCGAGGACGACTTCATCATGGCCGGCAAGCAGGGCCTGAAGATGGACATCCCCGAGATTCCCGAACTGATGATCGACAACACCGACCGCAACCGCACCTCTCCCTTCGCCTTCACCGGCAACCGCTTCGAGTTTCGTGCCGTGGGATCCGAGGCCAACTGCGCTTCGGCGATGATCGCCCTCAATAGCGCCGTGGCCGAGGCCCTGACCGACTTCAAGGCCCGCGTCGATGCCCTCATCGCCCAGGGCGAGGACCGCATGAAGGCCATCGTCAGCGTCCTGCGCGAGGACATCACGGCCTGCAAGCCCATCCGCTTCGATGGCAACGGCTATAGCGAGGAGTGGGTCGAGGAGGCCCGCCGCCGTGGCCTCGACTGCGAGACGAGCTGCCCCGTCATCTTCGACAACTACCTCAGCGAGTCCTCCGTCCGCATGTTCACCAGCCTCGGCGTCATGACGCGCAAGGAACTGGAGGCCCGCAACGAGGTGAAGTGGGAGACCTACACGAAGAAGATTCAGATCGAGGCCCGCGTTATGGGCGACCTCACCATGAACCACATCATCCCCGTGGCCACCCACTACCAGAGCATGCTGCTCAAGAACGTGCAGAGCATGCGCGCCGTCTTCCCTGCTGAGAAGGCCGAGAAGCTCAGTTCGCGCAACATGAAGATCATCGAGGACATCGCCGAGCGCACCCAGGCCATCGAGCAGGGCGTGGAGGAGCTGGTCAACGCCCGCAAGGTGGCCAACCGCATCGCCGACGAGCGCGAGAAGGCCGTCGCCTACCACGACACGGTGGTGCCGAAGATGGAGGCCATCCGCTACCACATCGACAAACTGGAGCTCTGCGTCAGCGACGAGCTCTGGACGCAGCCGAAGTATCGCGAGCTCCTCTTCATCCGGTAACGCCCGCGCACAACTCTATTTTTTCCGTCTCTTTTCCCAGGCCTGGCAGGACCCCGCGGCGTGCCCCATCACGCTTCGTGAGCCCTCCAGGCCATTTTTCGTTTTGGCACGCTATTTGCAATGACATAGTTAAAACGAATCTTAAAAACTCATATCACAATAATGGAAAAGAAAGGTAATATTGGAGTAACGACGGAGAACATCTTCCCCGTCATCAAGCAGTTTCTGTATTCCGACCACGAGATATTCCTTCGCGAGATGGTCAGCAACGCCGTGGACGCCACGCAGAAGATGAAGACCCTCGCCTCGGCAGGCGACTTCTCCGGCGACCTGGGCGACCTCTCCGTCCGCGTCACCCTCGATGAGCAGGCCGGCACGCTCACCATCTCCGACCGCGGTATCGGCATGACGGCCGAGGAGATCGACAAGTACATCAACCAGATTGCCTTCTCCGGCGTCACCGACTTCCTCGACAAGTACAAGGACAAGGCCGAGGCCATCATCGGCCATTTCGGTCTCGGATTCTACTCCGCCTTCATGGTGAGCAAGAAGGTCGAGATCGTCACCAAGAGCTGGCGCGAGGGCAGCCACGCCGTGCGCTGGACCTGCGACGGCAGCCCCGAATATACCATCGACGAGGTGGAGAAGGCCGACTGCGGTTCCGACATCATCCTCCACATCGACGACGACAGCAAGGACTATCTCCAGAAATCGACCATCGAGCAGCTGCTCACGAAGTACTGCAAGTTTATGGCCGTGCCCGTGGTCTTCGGCAAGAAGACGGAGTGGAAGGACGGCAAGCAGGTCGATACCGACGAGGACAACGTCATCAACAGCGTCGAGCCCCTCTGGCCGAAGTCGCCGTCGTCGCTCAAGGACGAGGACTACAAGAAGTTCTACCACACCCTCTTCCCCATGAACGACGATCCCCTGTTCTGGATCCACCTCAACGTCGATTACCCCTTCACGCTCACCGGCATCCTCTACTTCCCGCGCATCAAGTCCAACATCGAGCTCCAGCGCAACAAGATCCAGCTCTACTGCAACCAGGTCTTCGTCACCGACCACGTCGAGGGCATCGTCCCCGAGTTCCTGACGCTGCTCCACGGCGTCATCGACTCTCCCGACATCCCGCTCAACGTCAGCCGCAGCTACCTCCAGAGCGACGCCAACGTCAAGAAGATCTCGACCTATATCACCAAGAAGGTCGCCGACCGCCTGAGCAGCATCTTCAAGGAGAACCGCAAGGAGTATGAGGAGAAGTGGGACGACCTCAAGCTCTTCATCAACTACGGCATGCTCTCCGAGCGCGACGCCTTCTACGACCGCGCCAAGGACTTTGCGCTGATGAAGGACACCGAGGGCAAATACTTCACCTTCGACGAGTATCGCACGCTCATCAAGGACAACCAGACCGACAAGGACGGCAACCTCATCTATCTCTACGCCGTCAACAAGGAGGAGCAATACACCTACATCGAGGCCGCCAAGGCCAAGGGCTACAGCGTCCTGCTCTGCGACGGCGAACTCGACGTGCCGACCGTCTCCCTGCTCGAGCAGAAGCTGGAGAAGAGCCACTTCGTGCGTGTCGATTCCGACACCGTCGATCGCCTCATCGCCAAGGACGAGGTCCACGAACTGACACTCTCCCAGGACGAGCGTGACAATTTGTCAGAGGCCTTCCGCTCCCAGATGCCCCGTCTCGACAAGACCGAGTTTGGCGTCGAGGTCCAGGCCCTTGGCGAGACGGCCCAGCCGACCGTGATCACGCAGAACGAGTGGATGCGCCGCATGAAGGACATGAGCCGCTTCCAGCAGGGCATGGGCTTCTACGGCCAGATGCCGGACAGCTACATGCTCGTGCTCAACGCCGACCACCCGCTCATCAAGCAGATCCTCGCCGACGAGACCGCTGCCACGGCCGAGACCATGAAGCCCGTCCTCAGCGAGATCAAGGGCCAGGAGGCCCGCCTCGCCGCCCTGCGCCAGGCCCAGAAGGACAAGAAGCCCGAGGAGATCTCCCAGGCCGACAAGGACGACCTCTCCCAGACGGAGAAGGCCCTGGAGGACCAGCGCGGCAAGAAGCGCCAGATCGTTGCCGACTATGCCAAGGACAACACCCTGATCCATCAGTTGGTCGATCTCGCCCTTCTCCAGAATGGCATGCTCAAGGGCGCCGCGCTCAACGACTTCGTCAAGCGCTCCGTCGAGGTGCTGAAGTAAAGTAGGATTCCTTCCGCCGCCACACCCCGCGGCCCATCAGGCTGGTGGGGGAAAGGTCATGGTTGCCTTTCCCCCCACCAGCCTCTTTTTTTTCAGCCTCAGCGTTTAGTATTCGTCGCCATACCAGCCGTCCAGATCGTGCTCTCCGTAGTCGTCGTGCTCTCCGTAGCCGTCCTGGTCATAGTCGTCGTGATCGCAGTCCTCGCCGTCGTGGTCATAGTCTTCGTGGATGTATTTGTTGTAGATGACATCGTCGAGGTCGTGGTCGCCGTGGTCCAAGGCTTCGTCCTCACGCCAACTGTCCTCATGGTCGTAGTCCTCACGCCAACCGTCCTCATGGTCGTTGTCCTCATGATCCCCATGATGCTCGTGCGCGTGGTCGTGATGGTCGTGTGCGGAATGATGGCCCGATCCGCCCAGTCTCTTTTTCAGAAAGTGCGCTATCACGCCCGTGTATATAAAATCGAGTAGTCCCATATTCTTTCCCCTTTATGTTTTCTTTTTGTGATGCACCGTTCGGCACAAACTTGAGTGCAAAGTTATGATTGGCTTGTGCAGCCTACCTGCAGCGCGGTTCCTCTATTCTGATATCTCTGTTTTCAGTACCGCTTTTTGTGTTGTTCGGTTGGTACTGGAGTTTCACTTAAGTGGTACTGAAGTGTCAGCATGCTTAAACTTCGGTGACACTTAAGCTAAACTGGTCAGGCATTCCAGTTGACAAGTTCCTCGTATTTGTCGAAGTCCATTTTGGAGTCTGCTCCCACCTTTTCAAGCATCAATCTTACCACCTCCTGCTCCTCGGAAGGAAGCAGAATGTCGCCACGTCTACGCTTGAAATATTGGTTGCGTCCGAAGTGGAGGATGAGGGTGGTCATAAACTTATTATATTGTTGAGGGTACATTCGCTTTTGATAGTTGGTGAATCCTTTGGCGAATAGGACCGGCTTTTTATCCCGATAGTAAGTGCAGGTCTTGTCTTTGCTGCATCTGGTGGGATTGATCAGACGCAGATACTCTTCGTGCTGCTCCATGAGGATGGAGTAGGCTATCTGGTGCAAGCAGGTAGTCGCCATGGGGCAGCAGCTATGCTCACACACAGGATAGTCGGTTGGTAACGATGTATATTCTTTTTTAGGCATAATCTTCTTGATACTACCGAGCAAGAACTTTTGTTGTTTTCCCGTTCTCGTCTCGCATGATATAAATCTGCCCTGGTGTCATAGCTTTTACTTTGCGTCCCTCAATAGTGTAAATAGCTTTTGCACCATTTGGCGTTACAAATATTCCTTCTGCACCTGTGCCTTGATTCATCTTGGCGGAAGATATGCCTCCCGATGCTTCATAGCTGAGCCAAATCATATCTCGCTTGACATCTATCTGCACCTGAATTGGCCACGGATTAGCCAGCCCACTGTTGTAGATTGTGTAAGCATCCCATTGGTTTTCCCCATCGAAGCGTACAAGACCTATATCAGATACTGCCATCCATAGGGCATCATGCTTGTCTATTGCAATATCCACGATGCAGTTGCCGCCTATGTTGGAGTTATATTGGTTATAGATTTTCCAACTCGTGCCATCGTAGCAAACCAATCCACCACCATAATCTTTACCCATTACAGGCGTTCCATTCCTACTATATCTACTATTCATCCATACTCTGTTATGCGAATCAACAGCGATACAGTCAACATAATTATATGGAATAGGGGAATTTATCGTATCATGACACACCCAATTATGCCCATCAAAAGAGCACACTCCAAGGTCCGCGATTCCAACCCATAGCCTGTCGCTCTTATCAAAAGCGAGGGATGTTATCATGTCGCCTGGCATTGGCGAATTTGAAGAGTTGTATTGAGACCATTGTACGCCGTCGTATTTATATAAGCCATTTGATGCTCCAACCCATAAATGGTTTTTGCTATCGAATTCCAGTTGTTTTAACTGCCCTGTTTGAAATGGCGTGTTATCTCGTTTGAAAACAGTTGTATCGGCATTTTCTATAACAGCCAGTATGGTATCGCTATTATTGGGTGCAACCCACAAACGTCCTCGCTTATCGTATGCAGCTGCGTTAATAGCAGGGTAATAGTCCTTTGCATTAGGAAACAGGTGTTTCCATTCCCCTTTCTCTGTGTATTGGGCAAGATAATCATTGGATGCAAAGCACACGTTGCCTTTCTCGTCGACTGTGGAAACCTCGTGCATCAGGTTCTGCGTCAATATATTCTTCTCCAGTTCTGTCTGTTCAAACGTGCCGTCATAGAATCTGAGCAATCCATGAAATCGTGTTGCTACCCATACATCGTTACCATCGGGTGCAATGTCGCATATCCAGTCGTTGCTGTAGTTTGAAGGAAGCGGGTAAGAGGAGAATTGTTTTCCGTCATATTTGACAAGTACGTTCCAATTTCCCATCCATAAATTACGATTCGTGTCGAAAGCTAATCCATTAACAGTGTTACTTGACAGTTGTCCGCCTGAAGTGTTGTACGAAGTGAAAGATGTGCCGTCATACTTGATTAACCCTCTGTTAGTTGCCAACCATTTGTTGTCTTTATCGTCGATTATTATATTGTTAACTTCACTTGCGCCACAGTTTAGAAGCGTGGTATTTCCATTGGAGGAAAGGAAACCAAACGTAAAGCCACCAAACCACAGTGTACCGTTTTTATCAAGAACAAGAGATTGGATAGCAGGATAGGAATGTATGTCTGCTTTGGGGTCGGGAGTGTAAACCGTATAGTAATTATCTTTCAAGATATAGATATCGTGTATTGCTCCAATATACACCTTATCTAATGCATCATCAAAGGCGAAACAGCTTTGAAGTGCAAAAGGGAACTGCCAATTCTGAAATGAGTTTTCATCATAAATGCTCATGCCTGTGTATTGGCCACCTATCCACCACTTGCCATTGTGGTGAGCCAGTCCAACGATATTGTTGTCTGCCAATCCATTTGTTCTATCAAGGAATTGGCATCGACCAGTGTTTTTGTCGTAAATAGCCAGACCGCCATCCGTTCCCAGATAAAGTTTGTCGCCATCTACAACAATGTTTCTGACCCATGCCTTTGAAAGATAATTCTTCCAATCGTTCACCTGTGCGTGACATACAGAAGCAGAAATCTGTATGCAGAGCAACATAAGGAAAATGACCATCTTTTTCATACGGAAATTATTGTCGTCCAACATTGCTTTACGAAGGTCTATTCTGTTCATCGTTTCTCTATGTTTTTATTCCAATATGCAAATATAAGACTATTTTTTGAAAAAGTGGATAAATTTCGTGAAAAAGAGAAATTATTGCTCGTAATATTTGATGCTTTGGAAATTTGTTTTTATCTTTGCATCGGATCATTCCTCGCAAGAGGATTGGACCCTAAATTCAGGCAGTCTTGATTATTTCAAGTCTGCCTGTCTTATTTGTAAATCCATTGGATGAATTTCGTCCTACGCTTAGGACCTTTGTACCTTGAACCGTCAAAGACGATCCTATGCGATAATCCAAACAACGGGACCATGATCTACAAGCGAGACCATAGAGACCGCACAATGGGGCTGTCCGCCACGGGTCTCTATGGTCTCTGTGCTTTTTCTTATCGCTTCACGAGGTGGCCGATCACCTGCTGGCGGTTGTGGCCCGTGCCCCGGTAGCCGACGTGGATCCAGCAGGCCTTGCACCCGGAGGCGGTCTCCCAGATGAGCTGGTCAAACTCGAGGTTGTCCATCATCCAGGCAAACCACTCGCGTCCCGTCTTGGCGTCAGGGACAAAAATGTCGGCGGCGCAGCCGCGCGTGTGGTCCGAGGTTTTCACACCCCCGACGGCGGCGTTGAGTCTTGGCGACCGGTAGCCGCTGTTGATGCGGACGGCATGGCCGAGATGGGCCCGCAGCGGCTCCAGGACGTGGAGGCAGAGCTGCTGGAGGTTGCCGACCGCCGAGAGCGGCGGCGTGTTGTCTATGCGCCGCGTGGCGGCGACGAGGGAGGTGGTAAACTCCGTGAGGCGGAAGTGTTCTGATAAGATTATTGACATGTTCTTGATCATTTTTTTGATGTTTGTTTTTGATGTTTGTTTTTGATGTTTGATTGACAGGGCAAGCCCCAAGTAGGGATGCGCGAAGTCTTAACGTAAGAATGTGAGAATGTGAGAATGTGAGGATGTGAGAACGGATTTACAACACAACTGCTCGCTGGGTTTTCCTATACACTCCCTTGTCGAGTCTTTCAACCATTCCTTGTTTTTCCCACCGATAGAGCATCGTAAACACCCTTCCTTTCGTTACCTCGAAGCCCCTCACGCTAATGGAAGTATCATAGGCTTCCTCTGTGGTAAACCTGTCGGCCAACTGCTCGTAGATGGTGTCGTTTTTGGTTCGACGGGAGCGAGGTTTCCCCGACGGCACGTAGTCGGGCGAATGAAATGCCGACTCGATGCGGTTGCGGAAGAAGAAGATCGTATTGTCGATCATGTAGTCGGCGATCACGTCGAAGGCTTCGAGCATCTGTGGCGTCTGCTGGCGCCTAAGCAGTTTCTGCCATAGCGTGGGCTCGGTCTTCAGTCGCTTTTCCGCCCCCTGCATTCCGTAGCTCCGGATGAGCTGCTCGGCCACGCGGCAGAGCATCAGACAGGTCGTCATGCGCATGGCCGTGGGACAGGTGCGGAAGCGCTGGCGTGCCAAGGTCTTGTCGTCGTTCTTGATGCCCTCCAGTCGTATCTGCTCCAGCCACTGACGGCCCCTCTTCTCCAGCTCGGGCAGGTCCACGTCGCCACTCATCAGCGGCAGCAGGTGGGCCACTTGTATGATTTTTCCCTCCTGCTCCGGCGTCAGACGATAGAGGCTTTCCGATAGCGGCGTAAAGGTGTTGTCGGGTGTGCGCGCCAGGGCTATTCGGCTCAGAAAACCGTCCGTGTAGTTGGTCACGACGCGGTAGAGGGCGTCGGGCGTGCCACACATCACGACGTTCCACAACAACTTCTCTATGTGGACGTTGACGGCGTCCGCCGATTTCGCCTCGCGGTCGTAGGGCGTGCCGTCGTAGGCCTGGCGCAGCATCACGGAGAAGTCGCACATCGCCGTGCGCCACTTCTGCGCCACGGTGTCGGCCTCGGGCGTGAAGGAGAAGGCGTGCTTGCCCCGGGTGTTGGCCAGTCGGTCGGCGAGGTTGGCGACGGTGTTGTTCAGGGTCAGGCAACGCACGGGGTACTTGGGGTCCTCGGGCTGCTCCTTCTTGTTTTTCGCCGCCCGCTTGCGTGCGCGCCATTCCTCCTCGGCCTGCAGATAGCCCTTGTCCACCATTTTCACCTCCGCGAGCCAGGCCGCCACGATGGGGTCGATGCTGCCCTTGCCCGAGGCGAAGTCGCCGGCGATGTAGCTGATGAGGTTGAGCTGCGACCACTTGCCGTGGATGTCGACGCGCACGCCCGTGGCCAGCATGCCGATGGCCGGCGTGATGGCGAAGATGGCGGGCATGGCGAGGTGCGGGCCCACGGCGTTGATGCTCTCCCTCACGCCCAGCGGCATCTGGGGCAGCTCGTTATAATAGAAGAGGTCGTCCTGCTCCATGGCCTCGTCGATGGAGTCCACCTCCCTGCCCTCGACGATCATGTCCTGGCGCACGGCCTCGATCACGTCCTTCAGGCGCCGTGGCATCTGCGTCTTTCTCTCGCTCAGGGCCGAGTCGATGCAGGAGAGCTTTTCGGCCTCGGCAAATCCGTCGTAGCAGGGGATGACGCGGTCGAGCACGGATCGGTCGAAGCCGCAGATGTGGCGGAGGTTGACGGCCAGCTCGAAAGTCAGCGTGTTGCGGTTGGACCGTATGGGGTGCTCGCCTTCGTTGTAGAAGGTCCACCATTTCTCGATGATGCGGTCGTAGGGAATGCCCTTGTAGCGCAGAGGCTTCTCTTTTCCTTTTTCTCCCTCGCTCGGCTTGCCTTCCTCCGTCTTCGTCTCCTCGTCGTTTTGTTCTGTCGTTTCTGAGACCGTCTCAGAGGTCGTAGAAGCCGTCTCTGAGGCTGCGGAAACCGTTGGGCCACCATCTGTCCGCCCGGCCCTCTGCTTTGCCTCAGAAGCCGTTGCAGCCGCTTCTGTGGTCGTCATCGTAGTGGTCTTTGTACTGGACGTTGTGGCAGGTTTCGTGGCCGTAGCAGAACCCGTAGCCGCCCCGCACTCTGTATTGTCAAAGAGGTCCTCATGGAGGTAGAGCAGGTCCTCGCTGGTGGTGGCAAAGAAGACGCGGGTAATGTCTTTTGCTCCAGCGTCATACTCCACGCCCAGCAGGTCGGAAGCCCAGCGCAGGTTGGCCTCCTGGTCCATCTCGGGATGGCGGCGGAAGACGACGTGGAGGCCGCCTCCGCGGGCGCTGCGCTCCAGCATGAGCAGGCCCAGTTCGTCCTTCTTCTCAATGGCCGTGGCGGCGACCAGATTCACCTCGTCGGCGCTCAGGTGGTCGATGTCCATACCGACCGACTTGCTCAGCCGCTTGGCGCCTTTGAGACAACCGTCCTCCGTGGGCAAGCAGGAGTAGTTGAACTGCACCAGCTTCCGCTTCGCTGCCGAGACGTCGGTCTCGGGCTGCGGATGGCGAATCGTTTCCACCCAGCGCTGCTGCGCCTGGCTGTCGCGATAGCGGCGGTAAGCCTCCTCCGTCGCCACGGCCTCCATCATCTTGTGGCCCTGCTGATAAAAAATTACATGTACGCTCATAATCTACTTCCTCCTTTCTTTTACTTCGTCAGTTGCTCATTGAGCAGGGCGTCGATAGCGTCCTGCGCCTCGTCCATGATGGCCTGGGCTATGACCACGTTCTCCGTGCGGAAAAACTTCAACGTCAGTTGCACGGCGTCGTCCTGCGTCCTGCTGATGCGCCCGTGGGCGAGCTTGCGGATCAGCACGCTGCGGCTCTTCACCTTGGGCCGCACGACGAAGTCGAACGTCCCGTCGCTCATCTGCTGGCCCACGCCCGCCTTGCGAAAACTCTCCACGGCCTGTGGCACGGGTGCGTCGGGCGAAAAAAGAAAATACTTGCGGTCGTCGTAGTAAGCCTGTCCGCCGATCTGTACATGCTGGCAATGGTTGCCATGGTTCTGATTCTCAACCTGGTTGTTGACTTGATTGTTCTTGTTCATTGTTGCTGAGTTTTTGCGAGAAGAGACGTGGATTGTTGCGCGCTTTACCATGGAATATCCTCCTCGTACTCAACTCAGATCTTTACTATTTTTACTTTCCTGTTCTCAAAATTGGCCCTTGGGCCAATCCTATTAATGACCGATTAATGTTCCGATTAACGATGATTCATGTTAAAAACAAATCACCGATTCAGTCGATGGATGTCCGCCACGAGGATGTCCTGGTAGTGGCGTCCCTCATACTCGTTGACCGTGAAGCGGAGGCTGACGGCCACCAACTCGTCCCGGGAGAAGCGGCAGGTGGCCGCGTTGCCCAGCATCGTGCAGGCGTACTGGTCGGCATACTTCCCGCCTAGCTCCTGCAGCAGGATGTTGCACTTCTTCACCTGTCCCGTCTCGCTCTTCTGACTCTGCACAGCGAAGGCCTCGCCCTGCTGCACTACTCGCATAATCTTTGCTTCCATCGTGCTCTTACTTTTCTTTTTTACTACAACTCATACTGAGGCTAAACAAAAACCTCCAGACTGTGAAACT
>OOBO01001034.1_pt1 | contig 20669 bp, 16 predicted proteins | sample 1671031 | NCBI WGS metagenome assembly OOBO01 (sample SAMN06348115, study PRJEB24527) | human gut metagenome | biome: human gut; feature: ankylosing spondylitis patient; material: feces | host: Homo sapiens | place: China | collected 2015-10 | reverse complement strand
TACTTCATGGCAACGCCAGCAGCAGCGATCAGCTCGTCAGCAACCTTGACGACAACGTCCTTGACGAACTTCAGCTCCTTGACCTCGCCAACCAGCGGGATCATGATGTGCGGGGTGATCACATGGCCGGTCTCAGCAGAGACGTTCAGAGCAGCCTTGATCACAGCGCGGGTCTGCATAGCAGCGATCTCGGGGTAGGTAACAGCCAGACGGCAGCCACGGTGACCCATCATGGGGTTGAACTCGTGCAGGCTGACAACAACGTTGTTCAGCTCCTCGGTGGACATACCCATGTCCTTAGCCAGAGCCTCGATGTCCTCGGCCTTGGTGGGCAGGAACTCATGCAGCGGCGGATCCAGATAACGGATGGTCATCGGACGCTCGCCCATGATGCGGTACATAGCGGTGAAGTCGGCCTCCTGGAACGGCTCGACCTTAGCCAGGGCAGCCTTGCGCTCCTCAACGGTACGGGCGCAGATCATCTCACGGACAGCCTTGATGCGGTCCTCGGCGAAGAACATGTGCTCGGTACGGCACAGACCGATGCCCTCGGCACCCATGTCAACGGCGTTCTGCGCGTCGCGCGGGTTGTCTGCGTTGGTCATGACCTTCATCTGGCGGTTTGCGTCAGCCCAGCCCATGAAGCGCTTGAAGTTGGCGTTCTCGGTGGAAGCGACGGTAGCGATCTGGCCCTCGTAGATGTTGCCGGTGGAGCCGTCGATGCTCATCCAGTCACCCTCGTGGAAGGTGTGGCCGTTGATGGTGATGACCTTGGCGTCATAGTCGATGGCGACGTTGTTATCGTTGCCGCAGCCGGAGACGCAGCAGGTGCCCATGCCGCGGGCGACAACAGCAGCGTGGCTGGTCATACCGCCGCGGACGGTCAGGATGCCCTGAGAGACCTGCATGCCGACGATGTCCTCGGGAGAGGTCTCGAGACGGACCAGAACGACCTTCTTCCAGGCATCGTCCTTGACCTTCTCCTCGGCCTCCTCAGCAGAGAATACGACGCGGCCGCAGGCAGATCCCGGAGAAGCGGCCAGGCCCTTGCCGATTGCCTCGGCGGCCTTCAGAGCGGCAGCATCAAACTGCGGGTGCAGCAGGGTGTCCAGCTGCTTGGGCTCGACGCGCAGAACAGCGGTCTTTTCGTCGATAACGCCCTCGTCGACCAGGTCGCAGGCGATCTGCAGAGCAGCCTGGGCGGTGCGCTTGCCGTTACGGGTCTGCAGCATGAAGAGCTTGCCATCCTCGATGGTGAACTCCATGTCCTGCATATCCTTGTAGTAGTTCTCGAGGCGAGTAGCGATCTCAACGAACTGATCGTAGACCTCGGGCATCTCCTCATGCAGCTTGCTGATGGGAGAAGGCGTACGGATACCGGCGACGACGTCCTCGCCCTGTGCATTGATCAGGTACTCGCCCATCAGCTTCTTCTCGCCGGTGGCGGGGTTACGGGTGAAGGCAACGCCGGTGCCGGAACGCATACCGGAGTTACCGAAGGCCATCTGCTGCACGTTGACGGCAGTGCCCCACTCGTAGGGGATCTCGTTCATCTTACGATACACGTTGGCGCGGGGGTTATCCCAGGAACGGAAAACGGCCTTGACGGCACCGATCAGCTGCTCCTTGGGATCCTGCGGGAACTCCTCGCCCTGCTTCTCAAGGTAGATCTGCTTGAACTCCTTGACGAGTTCCTTCAGGTCGTTGGCGTCCAGCTCAACGTCCTGCTTGACGCCCTTGCGCTCCTTCATAGCGTCGATGCGCTCCTCGAAGAAGCTCTTGCCCAGCTCCATGACGACGTCAGAGTACATCTGGATGAAGCGGCGGTAGCAGTCGTAAGCAAAACGGGGGTTGTCGGTCTTTTTGGCCAGACCCTCAACAGCCTGATCGTTCAGGCCGAGGTTCAGGATGGTGTCCATCATGCCGGGCATGGACTGACGTGCGCCGGAACGGACGGAGACCAGCAGCGGGTTCTCGTTGTCGCCGAAGGTCTTGCCGGTGATCTTCTCGAGGCCCTTGACGTGCTCGAAGATGTCAGCGGTGATCTCGTCGTTGATCTGACGGCCGTCTGCGTAATACTGGGTGCAGGCCTCGGTGGTGATGGTGAAGCCCTGCGGCACCGGCATACCGGCTGCAGTCATCTCAGCCAGACCAGCGCCCTTGCCGCCCAGAATGTTCTTCATGGTGACCTTGTCGCCGCCAAAGGCATCGTTGCCTTCGCTGAAGTAGTACAGATACTTTTTGCTCATGCGTGTTTACCTCCCAAATGATGGCCCCCGGCGCGATGCTCCGGCGGTCTTATCGATGCTCTGTCTTGTCATACGATAAACATTTCTCTGTGAATGCTAAACCATTATACCAGAATTTCACGTCTATTCCATCGGGCAAAACACCGAATTTGTTTGATATTTTTTGTGCAAACTCTTGCATTTTACTTACTTTTTCGGTAATATAAAATGGGAAAGATTTCGAGAGGTTTTTTAAGGTTTTAAGCCATTTTTAGGGTGATGGATACAACTTTCCATCCATCAAACCCTTTACCCTGTTTTTCCGGGGTGATTGCTCCCGAGTTTGTTCTGTCTTGGATACAACAAAACCCTTCTCCGCAGGGGCTCCGCCGCCGCTGCGGAGGCCGTTTTGGGAGGAGGTTTTTTATTTATGCAAAACATTGACACATCCGCACTGGCTGCCGCAAAGGCAAAGCTCGACGCTGCCGAGGCCCAGCGCGAAGAGGTGCTGCTGCGCCACATCGCAAACGGCGTGGACATCCGCAGCCGCAATGTGGAGATCGGCTCCGAAGTGGTCATTGCCCCGGGAGCCGTCATCCTCGCAGGCACCATCCTGCGCGGCAAGACCATCATCGGCGCAGGCTGCGTCATCGGCCCCAACACCCTTATCGAGGACAGCACCGTGGACGAAGACACCACCGTCAACGCCAGCCAGGTCTACAGCAGCCACCTCGGCCCCCACAACAACATCGGCCCCTTCACCCATGTGCGCATCAACACCGTCACCGGCTACGGCGTGCATCTGGGCGCTTATGTCGAGACGAAGAACTCCAACTTCGCCCGGGGCAACACCGTCAGCCACCTGACCTACATCGGCGACAGCGACGTAGGCAAGTACTGCAACTTCGGCTGCGGCACCGTCACCTGCAACTACGACGGCAAGGACAAGTTCCGCACTCAGATCGGCGACTACTGCTTCATCGGCTGCAACACCAACCTTGTCGCCCCCGTCACCATCGGCGACGGGGCCTACACCGCTGCCGGCAGCACCATCACCAAGGACGTCCCCCCGCAGGCTCTTGGCATCGCCCGGGAGCGTCAGACCAATCTCGACGGCTGGGCTGAGCCGAAAATGGAGGCGTACATTATAAAGAAGCAGAAACTGGAGCAGGAGCAGGGCTGACCCCCGCTCCCCACGCCGCCGTGCCGCACGCACGGCGGCTTTTTGTATAATGAAAACCACTCGCCTAGCGAGTGGTTTTACGAATTACAAAAAAGGGGCCGCCCCGGGTGGTTTCCCAAGGCGGCCCCTGTAAGGGGTCTGTATTTTTTAGTGCCTCCAGCACTTCAGGCTCTCGGCCTGAGCTGCGCTCAGCCGCCGGCTCGCAAGGCCGTCGTGCTCCAGAGCAAACCAGCTGCCCCCCTCTGTCAGCAGGCCTTCCACCGACAGGGTGGTCGTTTTGAGGGTGGTAACAAACTCGATCTGCTCCACCCCCTGCTCCTGCAGGGTCTCCAGCGCCTGCCGGGTGCCATGGAGCCGGGCGGACAGATTGTCGGTCGTCACCCGCAGGGTGCTGCCCTGCTGCCGGGTGTTAAAAAGCAGGGGGGCGCCCTTCAGCGTCTCCACATGGAGGTCCAGGCTCTCCCCGTCCGGGATGGGCTTGGGGAGCGCAAACTCCCACCACTCCTTCAGGATGCCGTCCGGTTTGCCGTCCGAGTCCAGGTCCGGGTTGTAGATGATGTGGTGGATGTAGCCGGTGGTCAGGTGGCTGATGTCTGCCTGGATCTCCTTGCCGTCGACAGGTCCATCCGGCGTCTTACTGCCGCCGTTACCGATGGTAGCACCGGTGCCGACACCGGACCAGTCAGGGCCGCTGCCGGTCGCCGTCGCCGTCACCTGAGCGGCTCCGCTCACGGTGACCTTGCTGCCGATGCCATTGACACCGCCGCCGATGCCGGCACCACCGTAGGCACCGGAAGCGTTTACCTTGCCGCCGTTGATGGTGATGTCTTCGCCGTTGCCGTTCTCACCGCCGCCGATGCCAGCACCACCATCGGTGCCGGTAGCGTTCACCGTGCCGCCGTTGATGGTGATGTTTTTGCCGCTGCCGCCCTCAGCACCGCCCCAAGCGCCGACGCTGCCGCCGCCGATGCCAGCAGCATAGCTGCCACCGGTAGCGGTCACCTTGCCGTCGTTGATGGTGATGTTTTCGCCGATGCCGGAGCTGCCGCCGCCGATGCCGGCACCACCACCACCGTAGCCACCGGTAGCGTTCACCGTGCCGCCGGTGATGGTGATGTTTTTGCCGACGCCGCCGTTACCGCCGCCGATGCCGGCACCACAGTCGTCCCAGTTGTCGCCACCGGAGGCCGTCACCTCGCCGCCGTTGATGGTGATGTTTTCGCCGCTGCCGGAGCTGCCGCCGCCGATGCCGGCACCATCCTCGTTACCGGTAGCGTTCACTGTGCCGCCGGTGATGGTGATGTTTTCGCCCTTGCCGTCTCTACCGCCGCCGATGCCGGCACCACTGCTGCCGCCGGTAGCGTTCACTGTGCCGCCGGTGATGGTGATGTTTTTGCCGTCGCCAAGGTAACCGCCGCCGATGCCGGCACTATTAAACCCACCGGTGGCCGTCAGGCTGCCGGCTTCGTTATTATCGTCCTTCAGGGTCAGCGTGCCTGTGGAGGTTTTTTCAAGGCCCGCACTCTGAGTGCCGCTTTTCAGTTCGTTATCGCCGTCCAGCTCGATCTCCACATTGCCCTTTCCCTGAACGCTCAGGGCAGCCTTTCCTTTTTGATCCCAATCATATTGATCTCCGGTGTCGCTCACATCGATCTTTACGTCTTTCAGGGTGAGGTTCAGCACCTTATCGGCAATGTTGTTGATCACCGTAATGGTGTTGCCCCAAAAGCCATCATCCTTTTTGTTCACCGGAGCAGAGCCTGCAGGGGCAGCAGCCGGGGCTGCCTGCTGGTCTGCACTCTCCTGCCGGTCTGCGCTTTTCGGTTCCTCGGCGATCTCCGGCTGGTCTGCATCTTCCGATTCCTCAGTGCTCTCCGGCTGGGCAGACTGGTAGTTGTCCTCTACCACAGGGCCAAAGTCGGAATCCTCTGCTGCGGGGCCTTCCAGGTCGCTCTCCAGCGTGGTGATGACCGTATTAGAGGTGGTGATGACGGTCTCCTCCCCGGCCTTGTCCGTCCATTCCTCTACGCCCTGTTTGATGGTCTGGCTGCCATCCTCATTTTTGGTGATGGTAATATCGCCGTAGTCGATGTAGTAGGTATCTGCAAAGGCCGGAGCCGCCAGAGACACCGTAATACTCAATGCTGCCATCAGAGCTGCTGCCCGGCGGAATGCGTTGTTCTTCTTCATCGTGGTAATCTCCTTTCTTTTTTACGTTTTTTTGTGGTTTTTACACTATACAACACTTCTCAGAACACGCAACCGTGTTTCCGCACTCTGAGAGGTGGGTGGAACTGCTTCCTCCGCATTCTGTTTCAGAATCTCATGCTGCATACACAGCAGACTACATCAAAGACGCAATTGTCTTACCGGAAAACGCTTCATCTATAAATGTCTGCATCTCCTTATAGAACTTTCTGACCGGGCATGTCTCCGTTGCATGCCGCGAGCAGTAGCAATCTTCTTCCAAGCAACGGTTGATTCTGGTAGTTCCTTCCACCGCATTGAATATATCAGCCAAACTGATGTCTTCCGGTTTTCGGTTTAAACTAAAGCCTCCGCCAACGCCGCGCTTTGTCGCAATGATCCCCGCATTGCGCAGAGGCTTTGCGATCTGAGCAATCATTTGTTTTGGGATTCCCATCTGCTTGCTGATATCCTCACTCCCCATAGGCGTTCCAAGGATTGCAAGAAATAGTGTCATCCTGATTGCATAGTCAGTTGTTACATTTAACTGCATAAAACCTTCCCGTCATAAATAGATTAGTTAATCGCTCATCTCATCAATTCCGTCAAAAAAATAGTCGCAGCAGGAACAACCGATAATTTCAAAAAGTCAGCCTTGTAATCTCCTTTCTTTTTCTACGTTTTCTTGTGCTTTTTGCACTTCTTTGTTGAGGGTATTTCTCATTTTTTATTATACCCCCCCCCCCTACCGGTCTGTCAATAGATTTTTTGCACTTTCGTCACATTTACAAAATACAGTCCCATCAACCGTGCATTTTCCACAAAATAACAGGATTTGAGGGGCTGAAAGCAAAAAATACAGCCCCGGGGCCGCTTTTGGGGCGGCAGCCCGGGGCTGCAGGTGCAGTATTTTTTTCAGTCTTCCGCCGAGGGGCAGGGGGCTTTACTGGTACAGGGGGAAAGCTCTGGTCAGGGCCAGCACACGGGCGGAGATGTCGTCCTTCTTCTCGTCGTAGTGCCAGATGCAGTCGGCGATGCAGTCCGCAATGACCTTCATCTCGGCCTCGCCCATACCACGGGTGGTGACAGCCGGAGTCCCCAGACGGACGCCGGAAGTCACGAAGGGGCTGCGGGTCTCGCCGGGGACGGTGTTCTTGTTGGCGGTGATGTGGACGCTGTCGAGGCGGGCTTCCAGCTCCTTGCCGGTGCATTCCTCGTCCCGCAGGTCGAGGAGCATCAGGTGGTTGTCGGTGCCGCCGGACACCAGCTTGACGCCGCGGGCCTGCAGTTCAGCGGCCATGGCCTGTGCGTTTTCCACGATCCTGCGGGCGTAGTCCTTGAACTCGGGCTTGAGTGCCTCGCCAAAGCAGACGGCCTTGGCCGCGATGACGTGCTCCAGCGGGCCGCCCTGAGTGCCGGGGAAGACGGCGGAGTTGATGCGCTTGGCCAGCACGGCATTGTTGGTCAGGATGAGGCCGCCGCGGGGGCCTCGCAGGGTCTTGTGGGTGGTGGTGGTCACGACGTCGGCATAAGGCACCGGACTCTGGTGCATCCCGCCGGCCACGAGGCCCGCGATGTGGGCCATATCCACCATCAGGAAAGCCCCGTAGCCGTGGGCGATCTCAGCCAGCTTTTCGAAGTCGATGGCACGGGGGTAGGCCGAAGCGCCTGCCACGATCATCCTGGGACGGACCTTTTTGACCTGCTTTTCCAGCTCGGCATAGTCGATGCGGCCATCTTCGCCGACGCCGTAGGAGACGAAGTGATAGTTCTTGCCGGACATATTCACCGGAGAGCCGTGGGTCAGATGACCGCCCTGAGACAGGTCCATGCCCATGACGGTATCGCCCAGATCGAGCAGGGCGAAGTAGACGGCCAGATTGGCCTGTGCGCCGGAGTGGGGCTGGACGTTGGCGTACTTTGCGCCGAACAGCTTGCAGGCGCGCTGGATGGCGATGTTCTCCACCTCATCCACATAGGCACAGCCGCCGTAGTAGCGCTTGCCGGGCAGGCCCTCGGCGTACTTGTTGGTGAGGATGCTGCCCATGGCGGCCATGACGGCGGGCGAGACGATGTTCTCGCTGGCGATGAGCTCGATATTTTCCCGCTGGCGGGTCAGCTCACGGTCCATGGCCGCAGCCAGCTCCGGGTCGGCCTTTTCCACGAGGCCGATGGTATCCATCATATCGTTGTACATACGATTTACCCCTCTCTCTCTCTCTCTGATGCAAAAATCAGTTTGCACGGGCGTCCGCTCATTCCGGCCCGCCTGTTTCCATGATACCAGACATCGTGGATTTCTTCAACAGCATTTCGCACAAACCGATACGATTTGATTCGTTTCTTTTCGGTTAAATGAAGATATTTCACCCATCCTGCCAAAGCCTTGCTTTTTCTGCGCCCAGCGCTTATTATTATAACAAAAATCCGTTCCGGTTTTTGTGCAGATTTGCCCACTGGGTGCAGAAAGGAGCCCATTGCCATGACCATCACGGAGCAAAAAGCCGCACAGCGCAAAGCGGGCATTGCGGCCCGCCGGGCGTTGTCAGCCACCGAGCGCACCCGTTCCAACGCCGCTCTCTGTGCCCGCATCATGGCTCTGGACTGCTTCAAAAAGGCAGGAAACATCCTGCTTTATGCGGCCTTCGGCGGCGAAGCCGACCTCTCGGCGCTGGCTGTGGAGGCGGCCCGGCAGGGCAAAACGCTGGCCTACCCCGTCTGCGGCGAGGGCTTTTCGCTGACAGCCGCCGTGCCGGGGCCGGACGGCTGGGAAGTGGGTCTCTACGGCATCCGCACACCCATTTTAAGCCGGTCGGAGGTTTTACGGCCAGACCAGCTCGACCTCGTGCTGGTCCCCTGCACGGCTTTTGACACCGCCTGCCGCCGGGTGGGGATGGGGAAAGGCTATTATGACCGCTATCTCCCCCGCTGCACCCGGGCTGTGAAACTGGGCGTGGCCTTTGAGACCCAGCGGGTGGACGCGGCGGCAGTGGACGCCCATGACGAAAAACTGGACGGATTCGTGACAGAGGGAGGACTTTACTTTGGATCTGACACAACTGAGCTGTGAGGACTTTCTGAGCCGGCTTGCCAGCAAAGCCCCCGCCCCGGGCGGCGGCGGCGCAGCGGCCCTCGTGGGCGCGGCAGGCGTGGCGCTGGGCAATATGGTGGGGGATCTCACCACCGGCAAAAAGAAATATGCCGCTGTGGAAGAAGAGATCCTGGCGCTGAATGCCCGTGCTGAAGCCCTGCGCAAACGGCTGGAAGCCCTCGTGCAGGCGGACGCCGACGCATTCACGCCTCTGGCGGCGGCCTACGGCCTGCCCAGAGAGACGCCCGAACAGCAGGCCCGCAAGGCCGCTGTGCTGGCCGAGGCGTTGGACGGAGCCTGCGCCGTGCCGCTGGACATCATGGACGCCTGCTGTGAGGGCATCCGTCTTGCGGCCGATTACGCCGAAAAGGGCAGTGTGCTGGCTGTCTCAGACGCAGGCTGTGCGGCGCTGTTCTGCAAGGCCGCGCTTCAGGCGTCGGCTCTGAATGTGGCCATCAACACAAAGCTCATGACGGACCGCGCTCATGCCGCCGCGCTGGACGAAAAAGCGGCCCGGATGCTGGCGGAATATCTGCCGCTGGCCGACGAAGTCTACCAGTCCGTGGCAAGCCGCCTGCGGGCCTGATCCAGAGAAAGGGAACGTATATGTCTACCATTTTGAAGGGTGCGCCCGTCGTGGCCGCCATGAACGAAGCAAATGCCGCCCGCTGTGCCGCACTGCGGGAAAAGGGCGTTGTCCCCACGCTGGCCGTCGTGCGGGTGGGTGCGCGCCCCGATGACCTCTCCTACGAGAAAGGCGTCATGGCCCGCTGTGCGAAAGTGGGCGTCGAGGTGAAGCAGTTCCTTCTGCCCGCCGACGCTTCGCAGGAAGAGCTGCTGCGCGTCATTGCCGGCATCAACGCAGACGCCGCCATCCACGGCTGTCTGCTCTTCCGCCCCCTGCCCAAACAGTTTGATGACAGGACCATCCGCGCCGCACTCTCGCCCGAAAAGGACATTGACGGCATCACCGACGGCTCGCTGGCCGGCGTCTTCACCAACACTGCCGTCGGCTACCCGCCCTGCACGGCGCAGGCCTGTCTTGAGATCCTGAAATTCTACAACATTCCCCTCTCCGGCAAGCGGGCCGTCGTCGTGGGACGCAGCCTCGTAGTGGGCAAGCCCGCAGCCATGATGCTGGACCGGGAAAACGCCACCGTCACCCTCTGCAACTCCCGCACCCGGAACCTGCCCGATGTCTGCCGCGAGGCCGATGTTGTGGTGGTGGCCATGGGCAGGATGGGCTTCATCGGTGCAGAACATCTGCGGGCCGGTCAGGTCGTCGTGGATGTGGGCATCCATGTCAACGAGGAAGGCAGACTCTGCGGTGACGTCCGCTTTGGCGAGGCAGAGCCGGTGGTGGAGGCCATCACCCCCGTCCCCGGCGGCGTCGGCACCGTGACGACTTCCGTGCTGGTGAGCCATGTGGTGGAGGCGGCAGAGAAAGCTGCATCATAATAACCTCTCCGTCACGCCTGCGGCGTGCCACTGCCCGGGTTGCGGCTCCCAGCGTCTGCTTCGGCCCTTGGTGCGGGCCTCGCATCCTGCTGGCCGCGGCCCCAACAGCTCCTCCCTGTTTCCGCCACTGGCGGCGGTCGTCGCCGTTGCCCCCTCGACAAACGCCCCCAACTCTCCTATAATAAAATCATCCCAACGAAAGGCGGTGTCCCCATGCGTTTCCTACACCTCTCCGACCTGCATCTGGGCAAGCGGGTCTGCGAGTTCTCCATGCTGGACGACCAGCGCTACATTTTAGAGCAGGTCCTCTCCCTGCTGGACGCCCGGCCCGTAGACGGCGTTCTGCTGGCAGGCGACCTCTACGACAAGCCCGTGCCGCCCGCCGAGGCGGTGCGGCTGCTGGACTGGTTCCTCACCGAGCTTGCGGCGCGGGGACTGCCCGTTTTTGCCGTCAGCGGCAACCACGACTCGGCAGACCGCATCGCCTTCGGCGCACAGCTTCTGGCAGGGAGCCGGGTGTACGTCAGCCCGGTCTTTGCCGCACCGCCCGCGCCCATCACCCTGACGGACGAATACGGCCCGGTGGACGTCTGGCTCCTGCCCTTTTTGAAGCCTGCCACCGTGCGGCACGTCTTCCCGGACGAGAAGATCGAGAGCTACAACGACGCCATCGGCTGTGTGCTGAACGCCTGCGCACCCGACCCCGCCCGCCGAAACGTGCTGGTGGCCCACCAGTTCGTGGCCGGGGCGGCGGTCTGCGAGAGCGAAGAGCCCAGCGTAGGCGGGGTGGACAGCATCGACGTCTCCCTCTTCGAGGGCTTCGACTATGTGGCTCTGGGCCACCTCCACAGTCCCCAGAGGGTGGGGCGGGACACCGTCCGCTACGCAGGCAGTCCCCTCAAATATTCCTTCTCCGAGGCCCATCAGCACAAAGCCGCCCTCTTCGTCACCCTGGGCGAAAAGGGCAGCGTCCTCTTCGAGGCCGCGCCTCTCACCCCCCGGCACGATCTGCGGGAGCTGCGGGGCAGTTACATGGAGCTCACCGACCGCCGGGCCTACGACGGCACGCCGACGGACGACTACCTCCACATCACCCTCACCGACGAGCAGGACGTTCCCGACGCGCTGGCCCGGCTGCGGGTCATCTACCCGAACCTCATGCGGCTGGACTACGACAACCGCCGCACCCGGGCCGCCGAGACGCCCGACGCCGCCGCCCGGGCCGAGAGCAAAACGCCCCTCGAGCACTTTGCGGCCTTTTACGAAGCCCAGAACGGCCAGCCCCTCTCCGACGAACAGGCGGCGTTCTGCCAATCGCTCATCGAGGACATCTGGAAGGAGGACGAAGCATGAGGCCCCTGAAACTGACCCTGTCGGCCTTCGGGCCTTATGCCGCCGAGACCGTTCTGGACCTCGCCCAGCTGGGCAGAGGCGGGCTCTACCTCGTCACCGGCGACACCGGCGCGGGCAAGACCACCCTCTTCGACGCCATCACCTACGCCCTCTACGACCATTCCAGCGGCGGCGTCCGGGAGGGGGCCATGCTCCGCAGCAAGTACGCCGAGCCCGGCACCCCCACCTTCGTGGAGCTGGAATTCGAGGTGCGGGGACAGCGCTGCACCGTCCGCCGCAATCCCGAATACCTCCGCCCGAAAGCCCGGGGCGAGGGCTTTACCACCGAAAAGGCCGACGCCTGCCTCACCTACGCCGATGGCCGTCCGCCCGTCACCCGGGCCAAGGACGTCACCGCCGCCGTGGTGGACATCATCGGGCTGGATTACAACCAGTTCTCCCAGATCGCCATGATCGCTCAGGGGCAGTTCACCCGGCTGCTCAACGCCTCCACCGAGGAGCGGAGCAAGATCTTCCGCAAGCTGTTCCGCACCCAGCCCTACCAGCGTCTCCAGGAGCGGCTGCAGGCCGAGAACGCCGCCCTCACCCGCCAGCGGGAGGAGCAGAGCGTCCGCATCGGGCAGCTGCTCTCCGGCCTGAGCTGGACCGAAGGGGATGCCGACGGAGCCGTTCTGGACGCGCTGGCCCCCCTCTGCGAGGCGGGCGGGCAGGCGTCGCCGGAGACGCTGCTTCCCCTTCTGGACGCCCTGCTGACCGGGCAGGAGCAGGCACTGAGCGCCGCCACCGCCGCCCGGACTGAAGCCGAGGCAGAGCTGGACAAGCTCCAGCAGACGCTGGGCCGGGCCGAACAGGCCGAGAAGCTCCGCCTCGAGCTGACCGCCGCGCAGGCCCGGCAGGACGCTCTGCGGCCCGTTCTGGACGCCGCCGAGGCCGAAGCGGCCCGCCACGCCGGGGATCCCGCCGCGCTGGACGCGCTGGCCGGAAAGCTCGAGCGGGCGAAAGCCGACCTCGCGGCCTTCGACGGGCTGGACAGCCTCGAAAAGAAGCTTTCTGCCGCCCGGGACGCCGCCGCCCTCGAGAACGCCAGAGCCGAAAAGCGCCGCGCCGCCCTCGGGCAGCTGGACGGAGAACTGACCGCTTTGGAGCAGAGCCTCGCCGCCCTTGGGGGCGCGGAGGCCGAGAACGTGAGCCTTGAGGCCCGGGCCGAACAGCTGGCCCGGCGGGAAACGGCCCTCGCGCAGCTGGCCCAGAGCCTCGCCGAGGGGCAGCGCCGGGGGCAGGCCGCACGGCAGGCCCAGGAGCGTTATCTTCTCGCCGACGGCGCAAAGGAGCGCGCCCACGCCCTCCGCGACCACCTCGAGCGGGCCTTTCTCAACGCGCAGGCGGGCCTGCTGGCCGAGGGTCTGACGGACGGCACCCCCTGCCCTGTCTGCGGCAGCACCCATCACCCGAAGCGGGCCGTTCTGCCCGCCGAAGCCCCCACGCAGGCCCGGGTAGACGCGGCCAGACAGTCCGCCGACGAGGCCGACCGCGCCGCACAGGAAGCCAGTGCGGCCGCCGCCAAGGCCGTGGCCGCAGACCGGGAGGCCAAAGCCACCCTCCGCCGGGACGCCGAGGCCCTGCTGCCGGAGCGGTTCACCTCGCCGGAGGGGCCGGTGAAGCTGACCGTCTCGCTTCTGAAGACGGCTCTGGCCGAAGAGAGCGAGGCCCTGCACGCCGCACAGGAAGCCCTCGACAAGGCTCAGAAGCAGAATGCCGCTGCCCTCGCCGCCAAGGCCCGGCAGGAGGACGAGCGGCAGAAAAAGACCGCTCAGCGCTCTGCCCTCGAGGCCGAGGCACGGGCTTCCGCCGAGGAAGCCGCCCGGCAGTCCGCCGCCGCCAAGGCTCTGGAGGCCCAGTGTGCCGAGGCCCGGGCCGCTCTGCCCGCCGCCGGCCGGGAAGAAGCCCGCCGGGCGCTGGCCGGGCTGGAAAACGAGCGCTGCGCCCTCCGGGCCGGGATGGATGCCGCCGCGTCGGCTCTGGCCAGGGCCCGGCAGGACTACGCCGCTGCCGAGGCCGCTGTCACGGCCCTGACGGCCCAGCAGACGGAAACGGGCGAAGCCGCCGACCTGCCCGCCCTCGAATCCCAGCGGGACGCCCTGACGGCCCGGCGCACCGCTCTCGCGGCTCAGGAAAAGGCCCTGACGGCCCGCCTCCTGCCCAACCGAAAGGCCGCCGACCTCTACCGTCAGCACGCCGCCGCCCGGACGGAGCTGGAACGCCGCTGGCAGTGGGTGAACGCCCTCGCCTCCACGGCGGGCGGCACCCTCAGCAGCAAACAGAAGATACGCCTTGAGGCTTACATCCAGATGAACTACCTCGACGCCATCCTCGTCCACGCCAACACCCGCCTTATGCAGATGACCGCCGGGCAGTACGAGCTGGAGCGGGTGGGCGCCGAGAACCAGCGCAGCCAGTCCGGCCTCGACCTCGGCGTCATCGACCACTACAACGGCACCCGCCGCAGCGTCAAGACCCTCTCGGGCGGTGAGAGCTTCAAAGCCTCACTGGCGCTGGCGCTGGGCCTCTCGGACGAGGTCCAGAGCGCGGCGGGCGGCATCCGGCTGGACACCCTCTTCCTCGATGAAGGCTTCGGCTCGCTGGACGACGAGAGCCTCGAGCAGGCCATCCGGGTCCTCGCCGGCCTCACCGAGGGCGACCGCCTCGTGGGCATCATCTCCCACGTCGCCGCGCTCAAGGAGCGCATCGACAAACAGGTGGTCGTAAAAAAGGCCCGCAGCGGGGGGAGCACGGTGGAGGTCATTGTGTGACCGCTTCCCTTCTCTTCCTCATCGCCTGCCTTCTCAGGGCCGCGTCTTTCAGAAAGTCTTTTGCCTGCTCAGGCGGGCGGGTGGCATAGAACGCCTTGTTTTTCGGGACGTACGTCTCGGCGGGAGCCGGCCGCTCCCGGTCGCGGGCCATCCAGACCGTGGCCGCTGCCTGCCAGTTCCGCATGGGGTTCTGACCCACCCGCCAGCCGTTGGATTCATAGAACGCCCGGAACCGGTCGGCCTGAGCCTCCGTTCCGCTCTTCCGGATAAAGTAGTCCCGGACTTCACCCTCGTCCGGCGGACAAAAATCGGGCTCGTCCGGAGGCGGGAGGGGCGCGTCAGCGCAGTCAGCCTCCCCATCCGGGAGGACAATATCAGGCTCAGAATCAGATGCAGAACCAGTATCAGAGACGGAATCAGAACCAGATACAGCCATCTTTGCCATCGGCGCATGGCATTTGCTATTTTTGCCACGCTCTTCGCTGTGCCAGCGGCTCTCGGCCCCCTTTGTCCCCGCCTCAGCCCGGCGCTGGCGGGTCTCCTCCCACTTGCGGGCGTTCTCGTCGAGGCCCCCTTCCATAAAGGTCCACGCCATCCGGAGCATCGGGTCGGTGAAATCGGGCCGCTTCCCTTCGGGATAGGCCAGCAGTGCGTCCAGGAGCATCCCCTTCTGCTCCAGCGACAGCGCCCCCAGCGGGCGCTGCCACTCGCCAAATAAGATAACACTGCGGTGTTTCTTTTCGGTCAATCCTCTTTCCTTCCTTTCCTTCTTTGTGTTTTCCTTCGGAATCTACAACTCAATGTAGTTTGTCTTGTTCAAAAAGTCAACCTTTTTGAGAAAACAGTCGAAAAGTTGTGGGAAAAGGCGTAAAAAAAGAACAGGGGGCTTTTCTGACTGGAAAAGCTCCTGTTCTTTTGTCGAAAAATATGCTATACTTATTTTGCGGCCTCGTCCGCCCATTTTAAGTGGGAGGGAGGTGAACCGCCATGGATTTATTTTTATCTCTGCTTCTGTCCGTCGCAGCAAATGTAATTTCGTACTACATTTGCAAGTGGCTTGACGGATGGTTTTCGGGCCGTAAGCACTAAATAAAGAAGACCCCCTTTCGGAGTTGCAGCTCCGTGAGGGGGTTTTCTTTTCGCTTTGGTGAACCACCATAAATATGTTTATCTCTGCACTTTTATTATATGCTGTCTTGCAAAAAAGTCAACCCAAATGCAGAAAGTTTATAAACGTATATTCCCCGCCGCCTCCGCACACCCTAGGTGCGGAGGTGTTTTTTATGGAATCTCTGACGCCCTTCATCCGCCATGAGCTTGAGGACGCGCCCGGGCCGAGCGGCCCGCCGGAGGAGACGAGCAGCGTGGTCAGCCCGCCTTTGGGCGCGGGACCCGGTCAGCCGCCCGTCACAGAACCGCCAAAACCGGGTCGCGGCTCCCAGCAGCCGCCGTCGCAGCCGGACGGCCCGGATGTGCAGATCCCGCCGCCGGAAGTCCCGCAGCCCCGTCCGGACTGCGGCATCCCCATGACCGACGGCACCCCTGCGGCCTGTCGGCAGAAGAATGCCGCCGAGTATCTGGCCGGGCGGTCGCCGGGGGTGATGACCCAGTACGGCGGCGGGCTTTTCGGGGCCGAGCAGCATCTTCACAGCCGCGAACCTGCGCCCGACGAAGACCAGAGCGGCGTTTTACAGCTGGTAGAGTGGCGCGAAGAAGCGCCTTACGGTTGAAAGAGATGTAAAATTCAGAAATTATTTTCCAATTACCTGTTGAAATCTTTGCGCACTTCTTTTATTATGGTAGCAAACAAAGCAAAGGCAGGTAATGCACTATGGCAGAAATCAAATACGAGATCGTTGAACGCATCGCAGTCCTCGGAGAGCGTCCCCGCGGCTGGGAGCGCCAGCTCAACCTCATCAGCTGGAACGAAGGCGAACCCAAGTACGACATCCGCGACTGGTCCCCGGACGGCACCCGCATGGGCAAAGGCATCTCCCTGAGCCACGACGAGCTGGCCATCCTGAAGGGCATCCTCGAGGATATGGAGCTGTAAGATGACGGACCGCGAGGAATTTCTGGAGATATTCCGCACCCACGTCACCCGGCCCGGCAGCGAGAAGCTGCTGGACTGGATGGACAGCAAGACGGACTTCTTCTCCGCGCCGGCGTCCACCCGCTTCCACGGGGCCTGCGAGGGCGGGCTGTGTGCGCACAGCCTGAACGTCTACCGCGTGCTCCACGGCACCTTCTTCACGCCGGACGAGGACAGCGAGGAGACCTTCGCCATCTGCGCACTGCTCCACGACCTGTGCAAGGCCAACTTCTACAAAAAAGGCACCCGCAACGTGAAGAACGAGGCGACGGGCCAGTGGGAGAAAGTCCCCAGCTACAGCGTGGAGGATATGTTCCCTTACGGCCACGGCGAGAAAAGCGTCTTCCTCATCGAGCGGTTCATGAAGCTGAAGGTGGAAGAGGCCGTGGCCATCCGCTGGCACATGGGCGGCTTCGACGACGCTGTCCGGGGCGGCAGCTTTGCCCTGTCGGGGGCCTTCGAGAAGTACCCTCTCGCCGTCAAGCTCCACATCGCCGACCTCGAGGCGACCTATCTGCTGGAACAGCGGAGCGAATGATACAAAAAAGACCACCTGTCTTTCGACAGGTGGTCTTTTTAATTCTTACTTTTCCTACGGCATCAGCTTCGCAAGCTCGGCCAGGACCTCGTCGCCGAGGTGTTCCAGCTTTGTTTTCGGTTGACGGTCCGCAGCAGGGGGTGTCTGTGCAGCCGTCTCCGGGAGCGGGACCGCGGGCTGTGTGGACGGAACATCCAGCCGCAGCGGGGCGATGGATATTTTGTCCAGCTCGCTCCGCAGCTCCTCACACCGGGCGGTCAGCTCGGCGTTCTCCTTCCGCAGGGCCAGCATGGTGCGCTCGTAGGCGAACATCCGTGTCTCATAGCGGCGAAGCTCGGCGTTGGCCGCGTTGAGCTTCCGGCTCAGCTGCTCGAGCTGGGTCGGCCCGGACGCAGCGGGCAGAGCCTCAGGGCATGACTTCTCCTGTTCGGATGCCATCGCCTCTTCCACCTCCTGCAGTCTGCGCTGGGCGCAGCGATGCTCCCGGGCAGTCTCCCGGCAGAGCTGTTCCAGCCGATGCAGCTCCGGCGTCCGGCGGCTGCTCAGCCACTCCAGCGGCAGCTTCGTCTGTTGCTGCTCCACGGTACGGCCTCCTTCCGCTTTTTCTGCGCAAGGGGTTCTCTATTCTTGCGCTTATCTACGCTTGTTCAGGATCGCCAGCAGGTCGTCGTAGTAGCTGGTGTCGCTGTTCTCCTCCTCCACGGGCTTGGCGGCAGAAGCATTGCCGGAAGCGGCGGAGGGAGTGTTGACCTCGGCGCTGAAGACAGCGGACGGAGCAGAAGCCGTCACGCCGGGAGCCGTACCGGCGGCAGCAGTACCCAGCGTGCTGCGCAGGCCGTCAGCGGCCTTGTTGTCGAAGCCGGTGGCCACGACGGTAACGCGCATCTCATCGGAGAGGTTCTCGTCGAAGGCAGTACCCCAGATGATGTTTGCATCGGGATGTGCGCTCTGGGTGATGAGGCCGGCGGCAGTCTCGACATCCTCCAGACCGATGTCGGGGCTGGAAGTGATGTTGATGATGACGCCGTGTGCGCCGGCGATGCTGGTCTCCAGCAGCGGAGAGGAGATCGCGGCCTTGGCGGCGTTCTCAGCCTTGCCGGCACCCTTGGCGCTGCCGACACCCATGTGAGCGTAGCCGGCGTCCTTCATGATGGAGCGCACGTCGGCGAAGTCCAGGTTGATGAAGGCCGGCACATTGATCAGGGCGGAGATGGACTCGACGCCCTGACGCAGCACGTTATCAGCGGCCTGGAAGGCGTTCATCAGGGTGATCTTCTCCTGACTGATCATCTTCAGGCGCTCGTTGGGGATGACGATGAGGCTGTCCACGTGCATCAGCAGATTTGCGATGCCCTGCTCAGCCAGACCCATCTTCCGCTTGCCCTCAAAAGAGAAGGGCTTGGTAACGATGCCCACGGTCAGGATGCCCAGATCGTGTGCCACCTCGGCCACCACAGGAGCAGCACCGGTGCCGGTGCCGCCGCCCATACCGGCGGTGATAAAGACCATCTGGGAGCCCTTGAGGGCGTTGGCGATCTCGTCCTTGCTTTCTTCAGCGGCGCGCTGGCCGATCTCCGGGTCTGCACCCGCACCGCGACCCTTGGTCAGCTTGGAACCCAGCTGCACCTTGACCGAGGCATGGTTCTTGGCCAGTGCCTGCTGGTCAGTATTCATTGCGATGAACTCCACGCCCTGCAGGCCATCGCTCACCATGCGGTTCACAGCGTTGCCGCCGCCGCCGCCCACACCGATCACCTTGATCGTCGTAACGTTTTCGTCCAGTTCTTCATCGAGCATCAATGCCATAACTTTGTCCTCCATCGGATTTTTATGTGGAACTGCGCAAATGCCGCACAGAAATTATCATACGATATTTATATAACTGTATCGTATCATTTTTTTGCTCCGATTGCAAGACAAAATTGCTTTTTCGTGGGTGTTTTTTCACAACCCCACTCCGGGCGGGTATTTCCTGCCAAATCTGTGCGCCCAGCCCCGCCAAAAGCCGGTCAAGGTCTGCATATCCGCGCCGGACAAACTCCACCCCGCCAAGGCGGCTGCTGCCCCGGGCAGCCAGCGCCGCAAGCGCCAGCGCCGCCCCGCCCCGCAGGTCCGGTGCAGTCAGCTTTGCCCCGCGCAGCGTCCCGCCCGGCTGCACATACAGGGTGCGCTCTGCCACCCGGACGTTTGCCCCCAGCGCCGCAAAACCCTCGGCACAGGCAAAACGATTTTCAAACACCCTGTCCTGCAGGCGGCTTTCCCCCTGTGCGCAGAGCATCACCGCCGCCAGCAGCGGGGCGGCGTCCGTGGCAAGGCCCGGGTAGGGTGCTGTGTGCACGTTTCCCGCGCCGCGCAGTGCCCCGAACCGCGAAATGGCGGCAGCATCGCGTGCCCGCTCTACGGTGCAGCCCATTTGTTCCAGAATTTCCAGCAGCGGGGCATACAGCCCGGGTGCGCAGCCCGCCAGTTCTACCCTGCCGCCCGCCGTTGCCGCCGCGCAAGCCAGCGTGGAGGCGATGATGCGGTCTGCCACCGGCATGAAGGTGCAGCCCGCAAGGCAGCGCTTTCCCTGCACTCGGATGGTGTCGGTGCCTGCGCCCTCCACGCAGCCGCCGCAGGCGTTGAGGAAGGCGGCAAGATCCGCGATCTCCGGCTCTTTTGCAGCGCCATGCAACATGGTCTGTCCCTGCGCCGTAGCGGCGGCCAGCAGCAGCGTCTCGGTAGCGCCCACACTGGGGAAGGCAAGACAGATCTCCGCGCCCCGCAGCCCCGCCGGGGCGTACAGTGTAAGCTGTCCGGGCGCTGCGGGCAGCTGCCGCACGCCCATCTGCGCCAGTCCTTGCAAATGCAGGTCGATAGGTCTTGCCCCGATACGGCAGCCCCCGGGCAGCACGGTGCTTACCCGCCCCAGCCGCGCCAGCAGCGGCGCACAGAACAGGATAGATGCACGCATCCGGCCTGCGGCCTCCGGTGCAAGGTCGGTGCGCAAGGGCTGCCCCTGCACCACCAGTTCTGCGCCCTGCCAGCCTGCCGTGCAGCCCACGCCCCGCAGCAGGGCAAGACAGTCCTCTACGTCCGTCAGGCGCGGCACATTTTGCAGCCGCACCGGCCCGCTGCACAGCAGCGAAGCTGCCAGCAGCGGCAGCACACTGTTTTTGGCCGCAGGCACTTCCACCCTGCCCTGCAAAGGCCGCCCACCCGTAATGATCCAATCCCCAGCCATGCCAAGACCCCCGTTCTGCAAAAGATACCCCATGGTATGCAAAACGAGGGTCTTTGGTCAACAAAATGCGCCGGAAACGGCTTTCCCGCAGTCTGCGGGATTTGTCCGGTCATTTGTCCGCTTTTTTCCGCATTTCCGCGCCGCTCCTGCCCTGCCGCGGCAGGAAATGCAGCCTTTCATCAGCTTTCGCCCCGGGACACCGAAAGCACGATGCCCATCTCGCCCAAAAGCATCATCAGGCTAGTGCCGCCGGAGGAGAAAAAGGGCAAGCTGATGCCGGTGTTGGGGATGGTGTTGGTGACCACCGCGATGTTCAGCACTGCCTGCAATGCTACCTGCACCACAAAGCCCACCACCAGCAACGCGCCAAAGCGGTCCGGTGCGTGCGCCGCCAGCGTGATGCCCCGCCACAGCAGCGCGCTGAACAGCAGAATGACCGCACACGCGCCCAGAAAGCCCAGTTCCTCGCAGAGGATGGAAAAGATGAAGTCGTTCTGGGGCTCGGG
>OOBO01000997.1_pt1 | contig 21288 bp, 22 predicted proteins | sample 1671031 | NCBI WGS metagenome assembly OOBO01 (sample SAMN06348115, study PRJEB24527) | human gut metagenome | biome: human gut; feature: ankylosing spondylitis patient; material: feces | host: Homo sapiens | place: China | collected 2015-10 | reverse complement strand
TGTTCAAAATAATACACAAAAGAAAACGAACAAACAACTACATATTAATTATGAATATTTAAGAGCAAAGACGCTAACCGGTGAAGCACTTTGCTCTTTTTTATTTATCAAAATCACAAGGATTTTTAAATTAGGAGGCAATATATTATGAAATTAAAAGACACAGGATTAACAGCACAGGACATCAAAGACAAAGTAAAGAAGTATATGATTGAGACATATGAGCGTTTCGATTTCATCGCTGAGACTGCTGAGGGCATGTATCTGTATGATGAGAATGGCACACCATACCTTGACTTTTACGCAGGAATCGCCGTAAACAATGCCGGCAGCAGAAACCCTAAGGTTGTTGCAGCAGTCAAGGATCAGGTGGATGACATCATGCATACATTCAACTATCCATACACCATTCCACAGGCACTGCTTGCTGAGAAGGTCTGCAAGACTATCGGAATGGACAAGATTTTCTACCAGAACTCAGGAACTGAGGCAAATGAGGCTATGATTAAGATGGCTCGTAAATATGGTATAGAGAAATATGGTCCAAACAGATATCACATCGTAACTGCTAAGGATGGCTTCCACGGCAGAACCTTCGGTGCTATGTCAGCTACAGGACAGCCTGGAAACGGATGCCAGGTGGGCTTTGGTCCAATGACATACGGCTTCTCATACGCTCCTTACAATGACTTAAAGGCTTTCAAGGATGCTTGCACAGAGAACACAATCGCTATCATGATTGAGCCTGTACAGGGCGAGGGCGGTGTTCATCCTGCAACACCTGAATTCATGAAGGGACTTCGCGAGTTCTGTGATGAGAAGGGCATGCTCCTCCTTATCGATGAGGTTCAGACAGGATGGTGCAGAACCGGAGCTGTAATGAGCTACATGAACTACGGCATCAAACCTGATATCGTTTCTATGGCAAAGGGCCTTGGCGGTGGAATGCCAATCGGTGCTATCTGTGCGACAGAAGAGGTTTCAAAAGCATTCTCAGCCGGTTCACACGGTACAACCTTTGGTGGACATCCTGTATGCTGTGCAGCAGCACTTGCAGAAGTAAACGAGCTGCTTGACAGAGATCTTGCCGGAAATGCAAAGAAGGTTGGTGATTATTTCACAGCTAAGCTTGAGAAGCTTCCACACGTAAAAGAGGTAAGACATCAGGGTCTCTTAGTTGGTGTTGAGTTTGACGATACAATCTCAGGTGTAGATGTAAAGCATGGCTGCTTCGACCGTCATATGCTTATCACAGCAATCGGAAGCCATATCATCCGTATGGTTCCACCGCTTATCGTAAGCGAGGAAGAGTGCGACAAGGCATTTGATATTATCAAGGAGACTGTTGAGTCACTTTCATAGAAGGCTTGAATTATATTTGAAGCAGGGAATAGAATATATTGCGGCAGATTTTACGAGCCGGATAAAAGGACAAGGGCGTCACGATTAGCTTCGTGCGCCCTTCTTTTAAACAAAGAATATAGGTAACTAAGCGGAACAAGTTTATATAACAACATATGATTAAAGGGTCAAAAGGTATCGTCGATGCATACCTTAGCGACTTTCATATCAACTAAGAAAAGCGAGGGGAACGAAATGGCACATCTTGTTATTACAATAGGATGCGAATATGGCGCTAAAGGAAACCAGATTGGCAAAAAGGTTGCTAAAGACCTGGGAATCAAATTTTATGACAGGGATACTGTAGATGAAATAATAAAAGAGGTCGGTATTCCGAAGGATATCATGGAAAAGGTTGAGGAAGGTATCACCATCGCCGGAAAAGGTGCAGAGGGTGATGTCAGAGGCTCTTTCTCCAAATATGCAGACCTCACAGAGCGTGCAATTCATGTCCAGAAAACTATAATCAGAAAATTATCAGACCGTGAGTCGTGTGTGATTATCGGTCGTTCAGCAGACTATATACTAAAGGAACATAAACCGATTTTACGTATTTTCATATATTCACCGGATGAAGTGAGGATTGAAAACGTAATGAAGAGCCACAATTTGTCGGAGGATGATGCAAAGCTTTTTATTACTGAAAAGGATAAGCGTTATCATAAGCGTCATATGGCGCTGACAGGAAGCAACCGAGGCGATAGACACAACAGGGATATGCTTATAGACAGCAGCCTGTTAGGAGTGGATGGCACAGCGGAGCTTATTGAGTCTCTGGCAAGAAAAGTGGTAGAGAATGAAAGTAAGACAGAAGCTGGAGGTGACAAGTAATGGAACAGAAAAAATCAGAATTTAACAAAGTCCTGAATGCCTGGGACGTACTTGTAATTGCATTTGGAGCCATGATTGGCTGGGGCTGGGTTGTCTCAACCGGAGGCTGGATTGAAAAGGGCGGAGTGCTCGGTGCCGCAATCGGCTTCGTAATCGGCGGTATCATGATATTTTTCGTGGGAATTCTTCTGATATTGTTTGTTGTACTTGGAAAAAGTGAAGGTAATCCTATACAGCAGCCATGCCTCAGTGCGGTGGCGAGCATGTATTCAGCTACAAGGCAATGGGTTCGACAGGTTCATTCATATGTACGTGGATGATTATCCTTGGATATGTCAGTGTGGCATGCTTTGAGGCATGCGCTTTCCCAACAATCATCACATATCTGTGGCCGGGCTTTTTGAAGGGATATCTGTATACGGTAGCAGGCTTTGATATCTATGCTTCATGGCTTATTGTGGCGATAGTTGTGGCATTTTTAATTATGATGATAAACATTATCGGCGCAAAGACAGCAGCGATTTTGCAGACTGTGCTCACATGTATTATTGGTGGCGCCGGAATTTTGTTGATAATTGCATCGGTAATCAATGGAACAGTTGATAACCTGGATGGACAGATGTTTGCAGGCAGCTCTGCAGGTCTGAACGTAAAGGCAATTATCGGAGTGGCAGCTCTGTCACCATTTTACTTTATCGGATTTGACGTAATACCTCAGGCGGCTGAGGAGATCAATGTTCCGGCAAAGAAAATCGGCTCAATACTTATCTTATCAGTAGTTCTGGCAGTTGTGTTCTACGCACTTGTCATTGTTGCGGTAGGTCTTGTCATGGGCCCACAGGCAATTGTTGATTCAGAGCAGGCAACAGGACTTGTCACAGCAGATGCAATGGCTGCCGCATTCAACACAAAGATAATGGCAAAGGTTATAATAGTCGGCGGAATGTGCGGTATCGTAACCTCATGGAACTCATTTTTGCTCGGTGGCTCGCGTGCCATGTACTCAATGGCAGAGTCATATATGATTCCAAAGTTTTTTGCAAAGCTTCATCCAAAGCACAAGACACCAATCAATGCACTGATTCTCATCGGGTCTCTCACAATGCTTGCACCTTTTGCAGGCAGAAAGATGCTTGTATGGATTAGTGATGCCGGCAACTTTGGCTGCTGTGTGGCATATTGCATGGTTGCTCTTTCATTTATTATTCTTCGCAAGAAGAAGCCGGATATGCCAAGACCTTACAAGGTTCCCGCATACAAGTTCTTTGGAACGATGGCGGTCATCATGTCAGGCTTCATGGTTGCCATGTACTGTATACCGGGAAGCGGCGGAACACTTATCGTCCAGGAGTGGGGCATCGTGCTTGCATGGTGTGCGCTCGGCGTGGTATTCTTCGTCTTCTGTAAAAAGAAATACAAGGAGTCATTTGGTACACTTGTTGAGCTCATCTCAGATGAGGATGCTGCAACACTTATGCCGGAGGCAGATGAGGTTGAACTGGATAAGGTTATCGATGCTGCAATAGACAGGGTACTTGCCAAGAAAGCAAGCTAGGAAACAGAAAGGACAGATTATATATGGAAACATTTAATTTCTCGGTGCCACAGGACATCACAGTGGGAAAGGGCAGTCTTTCAAAGCTGCCGGAAATAGCCAAAAAGCTTGGAGGTAAGCATGCACTCATCATTTCAGGACCTCATCTTGAGAAGATGGGACTTGTAAAAAAGGCAGCAGATTATCTGGCATCAGTTGACATAAAAGCAGACACTTTTACAGATATAGAGGCAAATCCATCTGTCACAACAGTGGAGAAAGCCACAGCAAAATACCTGGAGTCGGGCGCAGACTTTATCGCGGCATTCGGAGGCGGCTCACCGATGGATGTGGCAAAAGCAGTGGGTGTAGTTGCCAAATATGGCGGAAGCGTCACAGACTATGAGGGAGCACACAAGGTGCCGGGACCAATCGTACCGCTCATTGCGATACCAACCACCGCAGGAACCGGCTCAGAGGTGACAGCATTCTCTGTAATCACAGATCATAGCAGAAACTATAAGCTCACAGTATTCAGCTACGAGATATTGCCAAAATATGCAATACTAGATGCAGAACTCATCACAACAGCACCGGCAAGCGTAGCGGCAGCATGCGGAATTGATGCATTTATCCATGCCGAGGAGGCGTATGTATCCACAGCAGCTTCGCCATTTTCTGATGCACTGGCAGAAAAAGCGATGGCACTTATCGGAAAAAATATCCGCAGATTTGTAGCAAACAGAAACGATATCGAGGCTGCAGAAGCCATGATGACAGGCTCACTTTTTGCAGGAATAGCATTCTCGTTTGCAAGGCTTGGAAATGTGCATGCAATGAGCCATCCGGTCAGCGCATTTTTCGATGTGCCTCACGGAGTGGCAAACGCAGTGCTGCTTCCTGTAATCGCAGAGTACAATGCACTTGCAGATCATGGAAAGTATCTGACTATCTACAATGATATAAGCCCGATTCCTGCGTATGCGGACGAATTTGAGCCGATGATGCTGGTAGATGCAATCAGGGAGCTTTGCACAGACATCGGAATCCCGGAGAATCTGACCATCGCAATCAACAATGCCAGCAAAACCGGAACAGTCACAAAGGAAGAGATAGAAAGCAGGATAGAGCCGATGGCTGTCGATGCCATGAAGAGCGGCAACATTGCTGTCAATCCAAGGACTTCACGCCAGTGCGATATCGAGATGCTGTATCGCAGGGCACTGTAAACTTATAAAATACAACATGTAAGGTAACTGTTCCGAATAGTTACCTTACATGTTTATAAACAGTATAGTTAGAAAATTAAATGCAAAAACGGAGATATGAGTATGGATTATCTGTCACACAATGTATCTGAAAATTTAAAAAGAATACGTCAGTCAAAGGGCATGAGCTTAGATCAGGTAGCGGAACAGACCGGTGTGAGTAAAAGCATGCTTGCTCAGATAGAAAAGGGCACAGCAAATCCATCTATCGGGGTGCTTGGTAAAATCACAAGCGGTCTGCGAATTGAGTTTCAAAGACTTATAGATCCGCCGAGAGTGGACTATGCGCTCATATCTCCGGATGATCTGGTACCGACAAAGGAGCTTTTGGGACAGTACAGGGTATGGACCTGCTTTCCATACGAGGACTCAAGGGAGGTCGAGGTATACCGTATCGACGTGGAGCCGGGCGGCGTGTATACAAGCGGTGGGCACGGCGAGAAAACACGCGAGTATCTTACAGTCACAGACGGTGTGCTGACAGTCGAGTGTCACGACCATGTGCAGGAAATCCATAGGGGACAGGTGTATAAGTTTGAGACCGATCAGCCTCATTTGTATCGCAATGATGGTGATAGGGTGGCAAGCTGCATGTGCTTCTTTTTGGATTATACTAATATTCGGTGAGATTTTTAGCCTCTCCTCACCACAGCACTTTTCCCTCTAAAAGCAATACCGATTCTGATAATTGAATTCACACCATTATCGCGCAGCTCAGTGTCGTATTTCTTTGTTTCTATCTGTTGCAGGGCGCTGTCGGCTAATGCGGATAAATCGGTATGTTCATCTTTAGTGTGTTTAAATTCAAAGATAAATCCAGGCATTCCCTTTGTTAAAGGCATAAGCTGAATATCAAATCGACCGAGGCCTGATTCGCGGTTTGAGCGTATCTTGTAGCGGTTTCCAAGTATGGCACAAAGACCAAGCATCATTCCGTGATAGAAGCCTTCATTAGCTCCATCAATAGAAGAAATGTTTTTTACCATAAAATCCTCCAGCAGAGCCTGGAGTTTTTGCGTGTCCTTGGAAAAGATAGCCTGACTGATAGATATGGCAAGGCTATTTTGGTTGGTGCGGTTTAGAACCTCCTTTTCGTAAACAAAAGTAATTTCTTTGTTCGGAATAGCAACGTCACACATGAAATTTCCATCGCTTTGCGGATAAATATTGGCAACCTTCAGGTATCCGGCTACCAGAAGAAAGCTGTATATACTATATGGATTATTCTGAACCTCGGGATAGATAACACCGGTATCAATATAGGCTGCGATTTTTTCACCACAGAGCAGCTTATAAAGGTCTTTGGTAATTTCAGGCGTAGCTGCCTGGATAATTTCTCCGATTATCTCATTGCTGCCGGTGGATTGCCAGAATGCTTTCGGAAAGCAGTTGTCAGAGATATAATTGATTACAGACCATGGATTAAAGATTTCTGTATTGCCAAAACGATATCCATCGTACCATTCGCTGAGCTCATTATATTTATCATCTTTTCCATAGTATCGCAGCATGTCTTTTACCTCTTTTTCAGTAAAACCAAAATAAGAGCTGTAGCCATCATCGAGAATAGAATAGGTTTTCAGATTGTTCATGCCGCTGAATATACTTTCCTTTGCTACACGCAGTATTCCTGTAAGAAAGCCAAAGGCAAGGTGTGGATTGTCCTTGAGTCCTCCTGAGAAAAAATTGCGCATGAAATTTACAATTTCCGGATAGAAATTGCAGGTATGCCCCTGCTGGATGGGTGTGTCATATTCATCAATGATAATGATACATTCCCTTCCATAATGCTTATGAAGCAGTAATGATAAAAGCTGCAGACCCATCTGACAATCGACTTCATCCCCGCTGTCTCCGGCAAGAAGATGATATTGTTCTTTTTCGTAAGCGGTTAAAACAGAACTTGTCTCAAGCTCGTTATGTCGTATAAATTCCAGAGATATAAGCCTGCGGATTTTCTGAAAGGTTTCTTCCCAGGTCATGCTTTTAACATCTTTGAACGTCAAAAAAATGACAGGATACTGTCCTTGGTGTTTAGTGTAGTAATCGCCGCATTGCCATATCTGTTTGTCTTTGAAATAAACAGATGTATCCTCGTTTGTTTTTTCAAAAAATACGCGCAGCATATCCATATTCAGAGTTTTTCCAAAACGCCTTGGGCGTGTGAAAAGAGATACCATCGGCTTTTTATCCAGAAAATCACGTATCATCAGAGTCTTATCTACATAATAATAGCCGGTGGTTGCAAGCTTAAAATCAGATACACCTATTGGCAGAGATTTATTTTTCGCGAAATGATTCATGTGTATGGTTTCGTCAGGGATTAACCATTTACGTCCTTCCTTTATTGCACCGGGCAATTCACCGTTTTTGCACATCTGCTGGATTCTTCGTACAGAAAATCCCATTGCTTTTGATGCATCTGAGCAAGATAAATATTCCATGTGGCACCTCCGCATAATAATTTAATAGCAATACTTTGATTATATTATATGTCATTATGCGAAATATAACAACTGTGATTTCACATGGATTTCGCATAACAATATGGAAATTTCGCATAGATTTCGTCTACAAACGAAATGCTATGTTATTTATCAGGTGTTATCCTGTGTTTTCATTGGTTATCCTATTGCATATATAGGTTTACCTATATATAATGATGTACGTTGAGAAACAAATTGTTTTAAAAAGAACATCCCAGGAGAACACAATGCAAACATTAAAGAAATTCATCAAATACTATAAACCCTACAAAACAGTCTTTTTCATAGACCTGCTTTGCGCAACAATAATCAGTGCCATAGATCTGGCGTTTCCGCAGCTGCTTCGCACGCTGACCAAAACCCTTTTTGCAGGAGCACCGGGAAAAATCATTCTGCGCTGATTCCTATTACAATAGGCCTTTTGGTGGCATATATCATACAGACTGCGTGCAGGTATTATGTGACGTATGCGGGGCACATGATGGGAGCGAGGATGGAGCGCGACATGAGAAAGGAGCTTTTCGACCAATATGAAAAGCTTTCTTTTTCGTATTATGATCAGAATAATTCAGGACAGATGATGAGCAAGCTCGTATCCGATTTGTTTGATATATCGGAGCTTGCGCATCACGGACCGGAGAATCTGTTTATCTCACTTATAAAGATAATCGGTTCGTTCATTTTTCTGTTTATGATAAACCGTATGCTTGCGGTTCCTATGCTTATTCTTGTGGTGCTTATGCTTGTATTTTCATATGGCCAGAATAAGAAAATGCAGGAAACCTTTATGGATAACAGGCGAAAAATCGGTGATATTAATTCGAGTCTTCAGGATACTCTGGCGGGCATAAGGGTGGTGCAGTCATTTGCCAATGAGCGTATCGAGCAGGAAAAATTTAACAGAAGTAATGAAAATTTCCTGATTTCAAAGGATGCAAATTACAGATGTATGGGAAGCTTTATGAGCGGAAATGCATTTTTCCAGGGGATGATGTATCTTGTTACGCTGGTATTTGGTGGTTTTTTGATAGCGCATGGAAGGATGGAGGCATCCGACCTTGCTATGTATGCGCTGTATATAGGCATCTTTATCAGTCCTATCCAGATACTTGTAGAGCTGACTGAGATGATGCAGAAGGGACTTTCGGGCTTTAGAAGATTCTTAGAGGTGGTGGAAACTGAGCCGGATATAGTTGATGCTGCTGATGCAAAACCGCTTAAAAATGTAAAGGGAAATGTCTGTTACGAGGATGTTTCGTTCCACTATAGCGATGATGATACACCGGTGCTTTCGCACGTATCCTTTGAGATACCGGCAGGAAAATCAATTGCGCTTGTTGGACCGTCAGGAAGCGGAAAGACTACAATATGCTCACTGCTTCCGCGGTTTTATGACGTGACGGAGGGCAGGGTCACAATAGATGGAAATGATGTGAGAAAGCTCACGCTTGAAAGCCTGCGCTCGCAGATTGGACTGGTTTCGCAGGATGTTTATCTGTTTGGCGGAAGTATAAAGGACAATATCGCCTATGGAAAACCGGATGCGACGATGGATGAGATTGTAGATGCGGCCAAAAAGGCGAATATACACGATTTTATCATGGAGCTGCCGGATAAATACGATACGTTTGTCGGTGAGAGAGGCACCCGATTGTCAGGAGGGCAGAAACAGAGGATTTCCATTGCGAGGGTGTTCCTTAAAAATCCGCCTGTGCTAATACTTGATGAGGCAACCAGTGCCCTTGACAATGAGAGCGAGCGCTTTATCCAGAAAAGTCTGGAGGAGCTGGCAAAGGACAGAACGACTATCACAATTGCCCACAGGCTTTCGACAATCAGAAATGCAGACGAAATTCTCGTGGTAGCTGATTGTGGCATTGCTGAAAGAGGCACACACGAGGAGCTTTTGGCACAGGACGGAATATATGCGCGCTATTATGATATGAGCAGGTAGGATTAAGGAAAATCCCCCTGGATTTATGTTATTATAGCTGCATAAACTAACTATATAGGAGCAGACACTATGCAGGCAATGTTCATAGACGTAGACGGCACTTTAAGCAGTCCGTGCTACAAGGTAAACGGAAAATTTCAGATAGGAATGTCAGATGTGCAGTGGGCAGACTACTGCAGTAAGCATGGTGAGGATACATATGAGTGGTGCCGTCCTGTGATGCAGGTAAAGGAGTATGCCATGAAGGCAAAGGAAAAAGGCACGAAGCTGTATGTGCTTACCACATCAGGCACAAAAATCGAGACAGCTGCAAAGCGCAGATTTTTAGACAGATACTATGCGGGTATGTTTGATGACATCTATGCGGTGGAGCATGATGATGACAAGGTCAGGTTCATTCTAAAAAAAGCAGCAGAGCTTGGGATTGAACCGTCGGACTGTGAGCTTGTGGAGGATACATACCGCATACTTTTGCAGACAGTGACAGAGGGGATTAAATCCACTCACATCACAACGATTCTCACAGGCGGATGCGAACGGTAACCAAAAATTTTCCACGGTCTATAAAGAAATAAAAAAAACATCCGATAAATATGTCAGGAAGCAAAATTTACATATTTCAAGGATGAAATATAAATAGAAAGGAGATCCTGTTATGCGTATAGATGCATATAATCAGATAGCCCAGTTGTATGGCGTATCAAGAACAACAAAGACAGCAAAGACACAAAGCGCGTCGAGGATGTCTGATCAGGTATCAATTTCGCAGGCCGGTAGAGATTACCAGATTGCGAAAAAAGCAGTATCAGAGGCTTCGGACATCAGGGAAGATAAAGTCGCTTTGCTTAAGAACATGGTAGACTCCGGACAGTATGAGGTCAGTGGAGATGATTTCGCCAGCAAGCTGTTAGAGAGGTACAACTCTCTGTAATATGATAATCATATCATATATCAAAGGTAAAAGAGGATTTTATAGTGGCTAGTTTAGTGGAAGAGCTTATAAATGTGCTCACAGAGGAAGAAAAAGTATACAGAACACTCGCTGCAAATGGGGAGAAGAAACGTCAGATAATCATAGATGCCGATATCCCTGCGCTTGAAGCACTGACTGATTTGGATCAGCAGGCAGGCGATGAGCTTCTTATTATGAGCAATAAGCAGGTTTCACTTCTCACAGATATTGCCAATGTACTGGGCAAATCAGATGAGAAGATGACAGTCACAAGGCTGATTGGATATCTCGGTACACAGCCGGATATTCAGGCGAAGCTTACGGCAGCGCGCGACAGTCTGATTGAAGCAGCTGCACAGATGAAAGAAATCAACGATTTAAACTCACAATTACTTGCTCAGGCAATAGAGCTTACAGAGTTTGACATCACCCTGTTCAAGAGCATGAAACAGGCGCCGGAGACCGCCAATTATGACAGAAATGCATATAACACAGGCGATATCTTAGGCAGCAGCGGTTTTGATGCAAAGCAATAATCATTAACCGGGAGGACAGGAACATGGCAAATGGATTCGGAAGTTTTTACGTAGGTAGTTCCGGACTTAAAAACTCGCAGAATGCTCTTAATACAACAGCAAACAACATGGCCAATGTCAATACGACAGGCTATGTGCGCCAGCAGGTAAGATTTTCAGACAAACATTATATCACCAGAAATAACCCTACAGCAGGCACCAACATCCAGCAGAGCGGACTGGGTGTTTCCGTATCGGATGTGGCACATGTCAGGGATATATTCTTAGATAAATCGTATAGGCAGGAGAATGGTCGAAAGGGCTTTTACTCGACACTTTACAGCACCACATCATATGTGGAGGATATCATGCAGGAGATGAACGGTGCTGAGTTTAAGGAGAGTATATCAGAGCTATGGCAGGCTTTTCAGGAGTATGGCAAGGATCCGACGAATTCGACGAATCAGAACCTTATTATCCAAAAGAGCGAGCTTTTTCTGACCAGATGCAATACGGTTTATTCTGATCTTCAGAAATACCAGTCAAATATCAACTTACAAATTAAAGACCAGGTTGACAGAATCAACGAAATCGGCGACAAGATTTATGCGCTCAACCTTGAGATTCAAAAGACAGAGTCAGGCGGTGTAGAGACTGCCATGACAGCGCGCGATGCCAGGGACAGTCTGATTGATGAGCTCGCAGGTTACGCTAAGATAGAGGCTGAGGAGGATTCCACCGGCTACGTGCGTATCAAGCTCGAGGGACAGCAGTTTGTACAGGATAACAAGTGTAACCATATAGGCCTGACCGAGGAAAAGGGTACAGGCTTTTATACACCGTACTGGCCTCATATTACTACACAGGAGAGCTATATGCCGGTGTTTAGCGACGTTGCGCTGCCGTCAGCGCTGGCTGAAAGAGTCGGCTGCACGCAGACCACCAACATAGCAACCAGCCTGAATAATGATATAGGAAGCCTGAAGGCACTCCTTGTATCAAGAGGCTCAGAGTATGGCACCTATGATTTCATGAGCGAGGAGAATTACAGTAGGGTGGAGGACAATGTGGTCATGGAGACACAGGCCGAGATATCATATCTGGCGCGAAACATCATGATGGCCATGAACGATATATTTTGTCCGAATACCACATACACAGCGGCAGACGGTACCACATACACGGTTTTGGATACGGCAAACTGCTCGGTAGGAGCTGATGGCAGCCTGCCACCGCATGAGCTCTTTGCAAGAGAAGGATATGACCGTTACACGCAGATGGAAATAGATGGCAAACAGTTTTATGTATACAATGATGAGACAAAGGCTAACAACTCATCATGGTACAAGCTTGGAAATGTTTCAGTAAATCCAAAGCTTGCAGCGCAGGTGACACTGATGCCGTCATACAAGCAGGACGGATCCGCAAATTATGGTCTTGCAGACCAGATTACAAAGGCGTGGTCAGCAGAGAATCTATACATCAACCCAAAGGATACGTCGAAGTGCAATTTTGAGGGATATTATGACAAGATAATCTCGCATCTCGGAACAAACGGCAGCATATATAAGGCGTCATCAGACACTATGACATCGACAGCAGCGGCCATAGACAACCAGAGAAACCAGATAATGGGTGTGTCGAGTGACGAGGAGCTGACAAACATGATCAAGTATCAGTCAGCATACAACGCATCAAGCCGTTTTATCACTGTAATCAGTCAGATGACTGAGCTCATAGTACAGCTCATATAGTTTTAGGATACGACAAGAGAGTATGAACAGGAGGAGTCGATATGGCTTCAACATTTTTTGGATTACATATAGGGTCAAGCGCTCTGAGCTCATTTCAGGTAGCGACCAATACAACTGCAAACAACATAGCCAATGTCAAGACGACCGGATACACCAGGCAGGAGGCTACCCTGCAGGCAAAGGATGCCATAAATGTCACAGCCCGCTACGGAAGCGTCGGCACAGGTGTTACAGTCACCTCAATCAAACAGCAGCGTGACCTGTACTACGACAATAAATACTGGGAAAACAATTCCTGCTATGGACGCTATGAGCAGAAGCTGTATTACATGGAACAGATTCAGAACTACTTTAAGGATAACGGCTCATCGGTTAAGGGCTTTTCGAGTGTTTTTTCACAGATGTTTTCAGACCTTGATACACTGCGCAGCAAGCCGTCCGACAAGACAGTGAGAAATCAGTTTATCAGCAGTGCACAGAGTCTTTGTACATATTTCAACCAGATGAGTGACAATCTCTCAAAGCTGCAGGATGACTGCAACGAAGAAATCAGAAACAACGTAGACAAAATCAATTCAATCAGTGAGAAAATTTCACTGTTAAATAAGGAGATTAACCAGATAGAGACAGGAACCGGTGTCGAGGCCGGCTCACTTAGGGATGAGAGGGCGAATCTCATCGACAGCCTGTCCAAGATTGTTAATGTATCTTATAATGAGACAGAGGTGCAAAACACCAATGGAGACAACTTGGGCGGCACAAATTTCTCGCTCTATATAAATGGAGAGAAGGTTGTGGAGGGCAAGGATTACCGAAAGCTCATCTGTGAGTCGTCAAAGACGAAAAACAATCAGACAGACAACGACGATCTGTATAAAATATATTGGGAAGATACTAAGATGGAGTTTTCCGCGACAGCCGGAACCGCAGGGGGAAGCCTGAAAGCTCTCTTTGAGGTGAGAGACGGTGATAATCTGGAGAATTTCAAGGGTAAGGTCACAAAGGCTGATTCGTATTCGCTCACAGTGGAGAATATATCAATAGACAATATAAAATCACTCAATCTGCCGGACAAGGACGGCAAAATCACTGTAAATAATATCAGCTACAGCTATGACAGCTGGGAGGCACAGGTGGATGCGCAGGGCAATATCAAGTCTGTAACATTTAATCTGAGCAAGGACAAGGCCATAGCAGACCCTGAAAAGACTGTGGCAGAGGGATATCTTTTAAATGCGGGCTCTGCAATAAATGCGAGGGGAATCCCTTACTATATGACACAGCTCAACGAGTTTGTCAGAAATTTTTCAGAGATGTTCAATCAGATAGAGAGCAAAGGACAGAATCTGAATGGGGATACACCACCTACATTTTTTGAAGCAATCACAAACACAGCCAAGGTATATGATTTCTCGGAATCAGAGGCTTACAGCAAGCTGCCTGATGGACAGACTGCCACAATAAACAGCAGCTCCAACACGTATTACAGGATGACAGCGGCCAATTTCTCCGTAAACAAGGATGTGATGAACGATGTATCGCTTTTTGCGACTTCCACAGACTATGTCAAGACAGATTCATGTGATATAGTTGATGAGTTAAAGAAGCTGCAGTCGGAGAAAACAGTATACAGAGGCGATAAAGCGGAATCATTCCTTGAGACAATCATCTCCAATGTGTCAGTGGATACGGAAAAGGCAGAGACCTACAACAAGCTCTATAGCAATCTGGAGCAGACTATTGCAAACCAAAGAACATCGGTATCAGGTGTGGATGAGGATGAGGAGGCATTAAACCTCGTGAAGTTCCAGTATTCATACAATATGGCATCTAAAATCATATCGGTTATGAACCAGATGCTTGATAAGCTCATAAACGATACGGGCGTGGCATAGAAGCGGGAGGCATAATATGAGAATCACAAACAATATGATAATGGGAAATACCAAGACAAATATCAATTCAACAAAGGTTTTGGTGGACAAATACAATACCCAGATGACTACTCAAAAGAAGATATCCAAGGCATCAGAGGATCCGGTTATCGCAATCAGATCGCTTCGCTTGTCGACCAGCCTGTCGCATCTTGACCAGTACAAGGACAACAATATCCCGGATGCTTCTTCGTGGATGGATGTCACACAGACAGCCCTTAGCAACATGAAATCACTCCTCACAGATATCCGTACACAGTGTGTAAACGGCTCTACAGATACGCTCACAGCTGATGTCAGAAACACTATATTACAGCAGCTTACAGCGCTGTCAGAGCAGGTGTATACAGAGGGCAATGCAGACTACGCAGGAAGAACGGTATTTACGGGCTACCGCACATCATCAAAGCTCACATTCCAGAAGGACACAAAGAGCACATATCAGATAACACAGGAGTTTTCTGCCGCTGATTTGTCAGAGAAGCGGTATTATACAAATGGCGTGACTGTTCCAAATAGTATAAATGCGGCAACACCTGACTGTACCACAGATGTCACAGAGCACAGCTTCCAGAGAATCCGTCTGGGCTACGGTAATACGACAGACGATGTGAAGCTTTCTATCGATGGAAAAGAGCTGACACAGGGCACAGATTATACTGTATACAAGAGTGTGTCTGATTTTGACCCATCAAAGCTCTCTGCTGATGATACGGCATATATACAGGAAACCGGTGAATTTGTTTTTGGTAAAAATGTAGCTGCTTCAATTAAGAATAATGACAAGAAGCTGTCTGTCACATATGTAAAGACAGGCTTTGACAGCAGTGATGCTAGACCTGAGTATTATTACAACTGCAAGGATATTACAAATGCTGTGACACTCGATGCAGGTGGCAATGTACCTCATGATGCAGCAGGAGATATCATATACTCAGATCCATCAAAGGTAGTGGATTTTAAGTTTTCAAGTCAGGAAATCAAATACACAGTGGCAAACAGCACCGATATCACTGTCAATACACAGGCGAAGGACGTCATGGATACAGGCATCAAGCGCGATGTGGATGAGTTGATTGATGTAGTGCAGAATGCTGTCAATGCTCACGACAAGGTCTCACAGATAAAGAAGATGATGCAGCAACAGCAGTACTCTGACAAGGATTCACAGGCAAAGCTTAAGACATATTTAGAGGCTGCAGAGCAGGAGGCTGACTATGCCGACAACAATTTGCAAAAGACCTACAGCCAGTACATCACACGCTTTGATGATCATTTGAATAAGGTAAATCTGGCACTCACCAATTCGGGAAGCACAAAGAGCCGCCTCACACTCATCAAGAACAGAGTTGATGAGCAGCAGACGACCATAGAGGAGCTTAAATCGACCAATGAGGATAGGGATATTTCTGATATAATCATTGATTTTTACGCTATGTACAATGCATATCAGTCCAGTCTGACAGCGGCATCAAAGGCAAACTCACAGACATTGCTTGATTATCTGTAAGGATTTTAAAAACGGTACACAGCTACCGGATTATATAACGCTCGCGGAGCGGGCGAAAAGGAGGAAGCCATGAGGGCAAAAACGAGAATATTTGGGGAAATTGACATCCCACAGGACAAAATCATCACAATGGAGAAAGGGATGATAGGCTTTTCGGAGCTGAAAAACTACACTCTGATATACAATTCGGAGAAGGAGAATGATAAGAAGTCTATCATGTGGCTTCAGTCGATGGATGATGGAGACATTGCATTTCCTGTCATGACACCGGATATCATCATGCCGGACTACAAGCCGACGGTCAACGAGGAGCTTCTTGCACCTCTTGGAGATCTGAATGAGGAGAATATGTATGTGATCGTCACTGTAAATGTGCCTAGCGACATCACAAAGATTGCCTGCAATTTAAAGGCTCCTATTGTGGTCAATACCGACAGCAACAAAGCAGCACAGCTTATAGTTGAGGATGACTACAAGGTGCACTTCCCGATTTATGACATCATAAAAGGGAAAAAGGAAAGGGCGGGTGAATAGTATGCTGGCTCTTACAAGAAAAAAGGGTGAATCTCTGGTGATTAATAATGACATCGAGATTACTATTCTGGAAATCAGAGGCGACCAGATTAAGCTCGGTGTAAGTGCACCGAAGGAGGCCGATTTACCGCAAGGAGGTTTATACGCAGATACAGCAGGAGAACAGGAAATCTGCGGATGCACAGAATGCACAGGCTCTCAAGGAGCTGTTTGGATAGCTTAAGACAGAGAGTTATATGTCGAAAGTTGCGACCGAAACCAATTGAATGAGAGTTCTATCAAGGCTATAATTGAACCAGTACAGCGATATAACTTTTTTCGCAGTGCTGGTTCTTTTCGATGTGCCAAAAGCGTATAGCGAATAAAATATAATTTCAGACAGGAGGACTTCAATTTGGAGAAAGTACGTTACATGATTTCCGATGCGGCAGCTGCCGTGGATGTGGAGACTCATGTGTTGCGTTACTGGGAGGATGAGCTGGGACTTGATGTGCCTAGAAATGAACTTGGTCACAGATACTATACGAGAGACAATATAAAACAGTTTTTGAGGATAAAGGAGCTTAAGGAGAAGGGGTATCAGCTTCGCGCAATCCGTGATATGCTTCATTCGGATGCACCAGGTGAGCCGTTAAATCCAACGAATCCTGCGGCTATGGAAAAATCAGTGCAGCCTGTAAATTACACGAATATCACAAATCAGACGGTGAAACAGGAGATGTCAGGGTATAATCCGGCATATCACGATGAACTGCCGGGATACAATCATACATATCGAAGCCGCACGGCAGATGAGCGTATGGATGAGTTTCGCGAGCTGATGAGCAATATCGTGGGGAGAGCCATAGCACTGAACAATGAGGAGCTGAGTCAGCAGATATCCACTGAGGTGCAGGAGCGGATATTAAAGGAAATGAACTATCTGATGCGCGAACAGGATATTGCGCAGGAGGAGAGATATAAAAAGCTGGATGCTGCCATACGCGGAAATCTGCGCAGAAAGGGGCTTTTTTCAAGGAAAAGGAACGCGGACATGCCTGCAGATGCAAAAATAAGCGCTGCAGACACCAAGGGAAAGAAGGGGCGCGACAAGACGCATACGCATGAGCTTAATCCGGTGAGACTGTAGAGCGTGCATGACAACACAAAAAAAGACGACCCATAACAGGTCGTCTTTATTTCTTACAGTATGCTAAAAATTAGCCCTGGCTGATTGCTCCAGTTGGGCAAACACCAGCACATGTACCACAATCGAGACAAGAATCTGCATCGATTACGTACTGTGAATCACCAGCAGAGATAGCTCCTACTGGGCACTCACCAGCACATGTACCACAGCTAACGCATGAATCAGAAATTACGTATGCCATAATGAAATCCTCCTTATAAAATAATGATCATTATTCGCCGTTATTGGCTTATCTGCATTGTAGTACAAAACACAGAATAATGCAATGCCAAATAAAATTGTACTTACTTTTACACAATCTTATATAAAAATTACCAAATATTGAGTAAAACTTGAAATGCTATTGTTACTATTGTATAATAAATAGAAAACAATTCAGAACCTCCGGGAACAAAAGCTGATACGTCATGTTTACATGTAAGCAGCAGATTTTCCTGCTCTCGAGGTGGCTCTGAAGTGTTACAATAAAAACACATGATTATTTAGAAAAACTGGTGTTTGCACATGGTATATTACTGTAGTATGTGCGGTGAGGATATAAAATGGAAACAAAAATTATAAAAATAGATCAGGACAATTTAGACCATAAGCTCATGCAGGAGGCAGGTGATTTGATTGCAGCCGGTGAGCTTGTAGCGTTTCCGACAGAGACAGTGTATGGGCTTGGCGGTGATGCTTTAGATCCGGAGGCATCAAAGAAGATATACAGTGCAAAGGGGCGTCCGTCGGACAATCCGCTTATCGTACATATATCAGATTTTTCGGATTTGGAGCGCATCGCAAAGACAGTGCCTGAGGATGCAAGGAAGCTTTCGGATGCTTTCTGGCCGGGACCTCTTACCATGATAGTGGAGAAGGGCGATACAGTGCCTTATGCCACAACAGGCGGCATGGACACAGTGGCTGTGCGCATGCCGAATCATCCTATAGCGCTAGATCTTATAAGAAGAAGCGGCTGTCTTATCGCGGCTCCAAGCGCCAATACATCCGGCAGACCGAGCCCTACAGAGGCTGCACATGTGGCTGAGGATCTAAGTGGCAAAATAGCCATGATTATAGACGGAGGACCGGTTGGCATAGGAATAGAGTCCACCATCATTGACCTGACAGAGGATACACCTATGGTGCTGCGCCCGGGCTATATCACACCACAGATGCTTTCAAAGGTATTAGGCAAAGAGGTTATCATAGATCCGGGAATCATAGCGGCAGATGACACGAGAAAGCCCAAGGCTCCCGGCATGAAGTACAAGCACTATGCGCCAAAGGCTGACATGGCCATCGTGGACGGTACCAGAAAGCATGTGATTGCAAAGATAAATGAGCTTGTGGCTTCGCACAGGGATGATGGCAAAAAGATAGCAGTCATTGCGACAGAGGAGACAAAGCAGTTTTACGATGCAGATGTTGTCCTGTCGATGGGAAGCAGGGCGGATGAGGATTCGATAGCCCATGAGCTTTACCGTATATTAAGGGATTGTGATGAGCTCGATGTGGATGTGATTTTCTCGGAGAGCTTCTCCACACCGCGTATAGGACAGGCCATCATGAACCGTATGCTAAAGGCGGCAGGCCATCAGGTGATAGACACACATGTGAAGTATGACAAAATCATTTTTGTCGCACAGACCGGCACATGCAGGGAGCAGATGGCAAAGGGCATCATGAACGACTTTGTACTCAAGGTGCCGATGGAGATTGAGGCGAGAGGACTTGTTGTCCAGTTTCCGGAGCCGGTCAATCAGAAGGCAGAGGCAGTGCTCATAAGCAATGGCATTTCCACGGAGGGCATGGTGTCAACGCAGCTTGAGGAATCGGATATCACGGAGAGTACTATGGTATTTACCATGGAGTCATCACAGCGCGAGCGCATTATAGAAAGCTTTGCCGATATCGATCCGGAGCAGGTTTTTGTGCTTTCACAGTATGTGGGCGATGAGCTTGAGATACTTGACCCTTACGGTGGCACGCTTCAAAGCTACGGACTATGCTATGAAAGCCTCAGGGCTACGCTTAAGAAGCTGGTAAAGCTCTTAAATGCAAATACATAAAAGACAAACAAATATAACACAATATAAGACAAAGGAGAACAAATATTATGGGTAAGGTAGTAGTTATGGATCATCCGCTGATTCAGCACAAGATTGGAATTATGAGAAGAACCGACACCGGTTCAAAGGATTTCAGAACACTCGTCAGCGAGGTTGCGATGCTTGAGTGCTACGAGGCAACAAGAGATCTGGAGCTTACAGATGTGGAGATTGAGACTCCTATCTGTAGTGCCACTGTAATTAAAGGGCAAAAAGCTTGCAGTTGTTCCTATCTTAAGAGCCGGACTTGGTATGGTGGAGGGCATGCTTGAGCTCATCCCTGCCGCAAAGGTTGGACACATCGGCATGTATCGTGACCCGGAGACAGCAGAGCCTATCGAGTACTATTGCAAGCTTCCGGCAGACTGCGCAAACAGAGAGGTATTTGTGGTAGATCCGATGCTCGCAACAGGTGGTTCAGCAGTTGCAGCGCTTGATATGCTCAAAAAGCGCGGTGTGAAAAACATCCACTTTATGTGCATAATTGCAGCTCCTGAGGGAGTAAAGAGACTCACAGAGGCACATCCTGATGTGGATGTATATATAGGAGCACTCGATGATCATCTCAATGAGCACAAATATATTGTGCCGGGACTCGGAGATGCAGGAGACAGAATTTTCGGAACCAAGTAATAAAATGTGTGATAGACCATATTGAATGGAGGTGTATATATGGGAGCTTCGGAAAAGAGAAAGGATTATATCTCATGGGATGAGTATTTTATGGGCATAGCGATGCTTTCAGGCATGCGCTCGAAGGATCCGAATACCCAGGTGGGTGCGTGCATAGTGGACCCGGAGCACAAGATACTCTCCATGGGCTATAACGGCTTTCCTCTTGGCTGCTCAGATGATGAGTTCACCTGGGCCAGAGAGGGAGAGGATAACAAGTATTTCTATTCTACACACAGCGAGCTCAATGCCATCTTAAACTACAGGGGCGGAAGCCTTGAGGGAGCGACCATATATGTCACCCTGTTTCCGTGCAATGAGTGCGCTAAGGCAATCATACAGTCCGGCATCAGGGAAGTAGTCTACGACTGTGACAAATACGAGGGCACGGCCAGCGTGACAGCTTCAAAGAGGATGCTTAGGGCAGCGGGGGTTACAATTCGCAGGTATGAGCACACTGACCGTGAGGTGACGCTTGTGCTGTAGCACTTGTGGTGTAATGTACACTTATTGGTTGTATGGTTATTGCTGTCAGATTACAGCCTTATACTGCAATTGTTGTGTCAAATTGACGTGATTTGACATGAAACACATTTATTTTTTATGCATTTTACACATAAAAATGTAGACAAAAGCAATAAAAATGATATAATAATTTGTATAT
>OOBO01000979.1_pt1 | contig 21622 bp, 16 predicted proteins | sample 1671031 | NCBI WGS metagenome assembly OOBO01 (sample SAMN06348115, study PRJEB24527) | human gut metagenome | biome: human gut; feature: ankylosing spondylitis patient; material: feces | host: Homo sapiens | place: China | collected 2015-10 | reverse complement strand
GAGTAAATTTAGCGAACTTTTTTATAATTTTAGCCGATTTTGATGAATGCAATGGAGAAGCCCCTGAACTCAAAAGATTGAGAACAGGGGCTTCTTTTAGTTTACTATGTTTATTCTACTATGTAATTAACGTAAAATTTTATTTAGACGGAGCTTTCTTCACCCATTTGTCCAACCATTCAAAGAATGTGCGCTGCCATAACACTCCATTCTGTGGCTTCAATACCCAGTGGTTTTCATCCGGATAAATCAGCAGCTCTGCAGGAACACCACGCATCACGGCAGCATCAAAAGCAGCCATAGCCTGATTAGCCAGGATACGGTAGTCTTTTTCTCCATGGATACAGAGAATAGGAGTATCCCATTTCTCTACGAATAGGTGAGGAGAGTTGGCAAACGTACGCTGTGCCACCGGATTCTGTTTTTCCCAGTATGCGCCTCCCATATCCCAGTTGGCAAACCATTTTTCTTCAGTTTCCAGATACTGCATTTCCATGTTGAAGATACCATCATGAGCAATGAACGCTTTGAACCGTTTGTCGTGATGTCCGGCCAACCAATATACGGAGAATCCTCCGAAGCTGGCACCTACGCATCCTAGACGATCTTTGTCCACATACGGTTCTTTTGCCATTTCATCGATAGCAGTGAAGTAATCCTTCATACACTGGCCACCGTAATCGCCACTGATTTGTTCATTCCATTCCACACCGAATCCCGGCAAACCGCGACGGTTCGGAGCAACGATGATATAATCATTAGCTGCCATAATCTGGAAGTTCCAGCGATAAGACCAGAACTGGCTTACCGGACTCTGCGGACCTCCTTCGCAGAACAGTAAAGTCGGATATTTCTTGTTCGGATCAAACTGTGGAGGATAAATCGCCCATGTCAACATCTGTTTACCATCTGTTGTTTTCATCCAGCGACCTTCCACTTTACCCATTTCCAACTGGTCATAGATTTGTTTGTTCTCCTGTGTCAGTTGAGTGGTAGAACCATCCAGTGCCACAGAGTAAATCTCATCACCCATACTCATTGAATGACGTTTCGCAATCAGCTTATCTCCGAAAAGAGCTACCCCTTCGTAATCGTACATTCCTGAAGTAATAGCCTTTACCGAATCATTTGCCAGGTCAAGCGCATAAATTTGTGATTCTCCATGCCATACACCTGTGAAATAGATCACTTTAGCATCTGCTCCCCAAACAAAGGCATCTACATTCGATTCGAATGCCTTACTCACAAAACGCTTCTCGCCAGTTTCCAGGTTCATGATGAACAGACGGTTCAGATCAGCTTCGTATCCGTCACGTTCCATGCTCTGCCAGGCAATATACTTGCCGTCCGGTGAGTATTGCGGGTTGGTATCATATCCTTTGTTCTCTTCAGTAATATTTTCTGTTTTCTTAATATTCAAGTCATAGATATAAATATCAGAGTTGGTAGAAATCGCATATTCCAGTCCCGTCTTTTTGCGGCAAGTATAAGCCACTTTGTCCGAGGTTGTATTCCAGGCAAGTTGTTCGATGCCACCCCAAGGCTTCATCGGACTTTCATACGGTTCGTCGTTCAGAATATCCACGATATTGGAAATGCCGTTACCATCAAAGTCGGCAACAAAAGGATGCGGAGCGGTCGTCACCCATTCATCCCAATGTTTGTACATCAGGTCGGTAACGATGATACCGGTAGCTTTCGGCAGGTCCGGATACTTATCAACAGTGCTTTCTTTCGTCTTTACTTGTGAAATAAACAGCAGTTTTTTGCCATCCGGTGAGATGGAATATCCTTCAATATCTCCGTCGTAGTTGGTCAGCTGCTTGCGCCCGCTACCATCCGGATTCATTTCATAAAGCTGGCTGCTTCCGTTGTCATTACTTAAGAATGCCAGTTTAGTGCCTCCCTTAATCCAAGTCACCTCATTTTCCTGATACGGGGTATGAGTGATTTGTTGATTTTCGCTTCCATCTGCGTTCATCACGAAAACTTCGCGGTTACTCTTGTTTTCCGGTACGCTGTAATACGCTACCGTATACGCAATTTTCTTTCCGTCGGGCGATACGGCGAATCCGCCGATACGTCCCATAGCCCAAAGTGCTTCGGGAGTCATGCGCTTCCCTTCGATCTTAATATCCGATTTCTCGATAAGCACCTGATCTGTCTTGCCTGCGTCTTTGGTTCCTCCGCAGGCAGCTAACAACATTGCTGCCGACATCATAATTAAATTAGCTTGTCTCATATATTTTATAAAATGTTTATTTTCTTGCGAAGATAGTGAAAAAAGGATTTAAATCTTCTTTTTCTGCCAGTTTCCTTTCTTCATATACCAGTAGCAGAACATCAGCGTGAAAATACCATATACGCATTCCGTTGTCCAGGCAAATGCGACGTCCATCCGCAGGTACATGATGAAATATGCAGAGTATGTGACGTAGATAGCCAATACACAAAGTTCCATAGCCAGTGCAGTCCGCGTATTCCCTGTACCTGATACCGATTGGAAATAAACATTGGCAGGCACCAGCACCAGATAGGCAGAACACAATACCCATAGTGAAGGCACGGATGCTGCTCTCAAATCCGGCATATCTGTATAAATACGTAGGATCAGATCCGGAAATAGACAGAAGAATATCAGAATTGGCAATACAAATATATATCCAATGCGAATGTGCTGCCTGATAGTACCCCGTACACAATCCTGTTCACCTGCACCGATCAGATTGCTGACCAATGAACCACAGGTGGATGCAAATGCCATTGCAATCATAAACGGGATTCCCGACACGTTTCGGATAATGTTCGCGATTGCCAAAGAGCGCTCTCCCAAATGTTCCACAAATAGAAAGAACATAAACCAGGTAGACAAAGAAACAAAGTTCTGAATCATTGTCCACACAGAAACATTCAGTATTCGTTTCAGTGTTTTCCCTTGGAACTTAGGCAGTATATTCAATGCATACTTCCTGCAGTCAATCCGTTTCCAGGTATAGATGATAAAGAAAATCACCGATACCATTTCAGCCAGCGAAGAGCCGATAGCAGCACCGGCAATTCCCAATTGCGGGAAACCGAATTTACCGAAAATCAGGATATAATTGAATACCACATTCGAAAGTACCATCACAATAGAGTTCAAAGTCAGCGTCTTGGTCTGCGTCGTACCTACAAAGAAGGCGCGGAACATGACCATGATAAAAGAGAAGAAGAACCCGTACACACGCCAGTGAATATAACTCTCGGCTGCATCGTAAATGTGAGGAGACGAAATGATATTCTTGAGGATATATGGTGAGAATACGATGGAGAACGTGAATAAAATCACTGCCATGGCAAGCAGGAAATATATGCCCTGATAAAAAATGGGTCCGATTTCCTTGTAGTTTCCTTCTCCATTGCGACGCGCAATTAATATCTGGGCACCGATGCTGAAACCGAATGCCATCATGAAAATGGCAAGGTAATATACACCTGCAATGGCGGAAGCACCTAATTCGATTTCTCCGACACGTCCCAGAAAAGCAGTGTCCGTCATACCAATCATCTGTTCCATAATCAGACTGATTAGGATAGGGTAGGAGATTGTCCAGATTTGTTTATAAGAATATTTAGTTTTCATCTTATTTTATTTTTTAGAGAAAGAAAGCCGGGCAACCAAAATAGGATGTCCGGCTTTCTTAGAATATGATTCAGGAATTACTCCTTATTTTTTATTCTGTCTTTGCTGCTGCAATTGCTCTTGTTGCTTTTGCATCGCTTCCAGGCGGGCAGCAAATCCGGTCTTTTTCATTTGTTTCGGGTCCTTCTTTTTCGCTTCAAGAATAGCCAACAATTTAGTTTCGTCGGTCGTTTTACGAAGCAGAATCATAGTACCCACGCTAATCAGCGTTGACACGAAGTAGTAATAGTTCAAACCTGACGGATAGTCGTTCAAGACAAACAAGAACATAATCGGCATCAGATACATCATCCATTTCATTGCCGCCATTTGCGGTTGCGCTCCGGTATCCTGCATAGACATCGTGTACTTCGTGTTCAAGATGTTTGTCACCGTCATCAGCAAGCAGAACAAGCTAAGGTGGTTGCCCAGGAACGGAATATGGAATGGGAATGTGATGATAGCGTCATAAGTAGAAAGGTCGTCCGCCCATAAGAAACTCTGTTGACGCAGCTCGATAGCACTCGGCACGAACATAAACAAAGCCATCAGGATAGGGAACTGCAATAACATCGGCAGACAGCCGCCCATCGGGCTTACCCCGTACTGGCTGTAAAGACCCATCACCTCCTGCTGTTTCTTCATTGCATCTTCCTGCTTCGGATATTTCTTGCTGATTTCGTCAATTTTCGGTTTCAATACACGCATCTTGGCAGAAGACATGTACGTTTTCCAGGTAGCCGGATAAACCACGACTTTCACCATGATGGTCAGAATCAACAGTACGATACCCATGCTCAATCCCCAACCGGATAACCAGTCGAATACGTTGATTGTGATAAACTGGTTAATCCAGCGAATCAACGGCCAGCCCAGATAAACCAGTCTGTGAAGTTCCCATTTCTCGTCGCGGCCTTTATCCAACGCTTTCAGCGTCTTAAAGTGGTTCGGGCCGAAATAGAAATACATCTCTGTCGGTTCTTTGCCTGTCGGATCAAAGAAAGTATTCATTTCAGCAGAATAATCTTTGATATATCCGCTTCCTTGCTGCTCCATTTTTGACTTTACGGAAACCTTGTCGAAATCCTGTTCAGCAATAAATACAGACGAGAAGAACTGATTCTTGAAAGCTACCCAATCAATGCGTCCCGGCAAATCCTGACTGTCATCTTTGGCAGCAGATAAGTTGTCCACATTGTCACCTGTTACTTTATAAGTCAGTTCCGACAGACGATTCTCATAAGTGAATCCTTTTTCCAGTTGGCGGGCACGTTGTGACCAGTCGATGTCCACATACTTGGTGCTTGCCAACTTGTTTTCCATGCCTGTCGCTTTGATTTCAAAGTTCATCAGGTAGCTATCCGGTTTCAGCGTATAGATGAAATCGATATAGCTTGCGCTATCCGCAGCCAGACGCATGGTAACACTACTATCCGTCTTGTTTACAGCCTCAAAGAAATAATCTTTGGTCTGGATGGCTCCTGCTTTGTTGTAGAAGTTGAAGTTCATCGAAGCATCGTCACCGTCGAACAACATAATCGGTGTCTTTTTGTCCTGTGCCATATAATCCTTCAACATGGCTGAATAGACACGTCCGCCTTTTGTTGCGAAAGTAATTTCCGCTACATTATTCTGGATGCTGATTTTAGAATCGGTCCCATGCAAGGCATTGAAAAACAAAGCAGAAGAATCGGCGGCCGATGCAACCTCTTTTTGGCTGTTAGCCAGCGCAGCTTCCGTTTTTGCCTTCAGCGCTTCCTCCTGCTGCTGTACTACGGCAATAGAGTCATAGTATCTTTTTTGTGCAGCTATCTGTTCCTCGCTTGGACGACTCAAAAAGCTGAATCCTACCAATAATATGCCTATTAGAACGAGACCTGTGATGGTGTTTTTATCCATTCTTATTTTAATTACAAATTATAAAATTACAAACTACCAGTCGTTTATCGCGTATCGTTAGCCTTTTGCCGTTGTTTTTTCGTTTTCGATGGCAGCTTTCACAAATGCCACGAACAACGGATGAGGATTCAGTACCGTACTGCCATATTCCGGATGGAACTGTGTACCGACAAACCATTTCAAAGCCGGGATTTCAACGATTTCTACCAAATCCGATTCCGGGTTGATACCTACACATTTCATGCCGGCAGCTTCATATCGGTCTTTATAATCATTGTTGAATTCATAGCGATGACGGTGACGTTCCTGAATATGTTCTTGTCCGTAAGCCTGATATGCTTTCGAACCTTTCTGCAATACACATTCGTAAGCACCCAGACGCATCGTACCACCCATGTTAGTGATTGCTTTCTGTTCTTCCATGATATCAATCACGTTGTGCGGAGTCTTTTCATCCATTTCACGTGAGTTGGCATCAGCGTATCCCAGTACGTTGCGTGCAAATTCGATGGCGATGCATTGCATACCCAGACAAATACCGAAAGTCGGAATGTCATGCGTACGTGTATATTTGATAGCGACAAACTTGCCGTCAATACCCCGTTGGCCGAATCCCGGACCGATCATAACACCTGCCATGCCTTTCAAAGCTTCACCTACATTTTCGTCTGTCAGTTTCTCACTGTTTACGAAATGAACTTCCACTTTGCGGTCATTGTAAGTACCTGCCTGCGATAAAGCTTCGCGGATAGACTTATAAGCATCCTGCAAATCGTATTTTCCAACCAGTGCAATATTGATCGGTTCTTTTGTCTCTGCAGCGTGACGACGTTCCAGGAATTTACGCCATGGGCCTAATCCCGGAGTTTCTCCTACCGGCAGTCCCATCTTTTCAAGGATCGTGCTGTCCAGTCCTTGCGCCTGCATCAGGATAGGTACTTCGTAAATTGTTTCTGCATCGATAGACTGCACAACGGCTTTATCATCTACATTACAGAATTGTGCCACTTTCTTGCGCAGTCCGTCACTTAGCGGATGTTCGGCACGCAATACCAGTACATCCGGCTGGATACCCACACTTTGGAGCTCCTTTACAGAATGTTGCGTCGGTTTTGTTTTCAACTCTCCGGCAGCAGCAAGGTAAGGAACATAAGTCAAGTGTACACAAAGAGCGTTCTTTCCGAGTTCCCATTTCAACTGACGGATACTTTCGAGGTAGGGGAGTGACTCGATGTCACCTACCGTACCACCGATTTCAGTGATTACAAAATCAAACTTGTATTTATTACCAAGCAGTTTTACATTCCGTTTGATCTCGTCTGTGATGTGAGGAATCACCTGGATCGTTTTACCCAGATAGTCTCCACGACGTTCTTTGTCAATGACGCTCTTGTAGATACGTCCCGTAGTAATGTTGTTCGCCTTTGTCGTTTGTATACCCAGGAATCGCTCATAGTGTCCCAGGTCGAGGTCGGCTTCGTGTCCGTCTACGGTTACATAGCACTCTCCGTGCTCGTATGGATTCAATGTTCCCGGGTCGATGTTGATATACGGGTCAAACTTCTGGATGGTTACATTGTAACCTCTTGCTTGCAGCAATTTACCGATGGAGGATGAGATGATCCCTTTTCCTAAAGAAGAGGCAACACCACCGGTGACGAAAATATACTTTGTTTCTCCCACAGCTATAACTGTTTTAATAATTGTTTACTTAGTAGTAATCTTACGAACTTAAAAAGCGCAAAATTATAAAAAAAAGAGGAAGATTGCAGCCTTTCGTCTCTACAATTTTATTAAAAAATGCAATTTTGAAAGAATCCTATGATTTCTGAACAAAATAATGTAGCTTTGCACTCTAAACCATAGACAAATATGATGAGAATTACTACTTTATGTTCAGCGTTTATCCTGTCAATCTTATCGTTATCGCTTTTTGCGCAGGAACCAGTCGAGGCTGCTTCACTTCCAACTGACTCTCTGCAGCCTGCCCCTGAAGTGATTAAACCAACTAAAACGGTCAAACCTTCGGCAGTTGTGGCAAAGGCCAGAGTTGTGAAAGCCGATACGCTTTCGGCAGAGCTTCAGAAATATTTAATGCTAAAACTTAATCTGTCAGGTCCGACTCCGAAATTGGATACTGTTTCTTATTTATATAATAGGTATGTTGCGCAATTGGATTATTTGAATGATTTGTCTGTGCCGCCACGTTATATTCCGTCCGATCCCGATTATTTTCGTCTGTTTACACCTTTGGCATATTATTATGCTCCGATGGCTCAATACTCGAAGCTGGAATGGAAACCCATGCAATTGGATACCACTCCTCAGCTGACGCAAGAGCTTTTGCCATACGATACCCTGGCATTTACCAAAACTCAACGTGCCGAGAAGATAGTCAACAGCGCGTTGATGGATCTTTATTTGGCGCGTCCGGAATTAGTTGTCACTACGGAGGATCGTATCATGAGTCGTGACGTGTTCCGTCATGATGTGAAGCCGAAAATATCTCCCAAAGCAAACGTTATTCATCTGTTCCAACCGGAAAACATGGATGATGATGTAGGAGAGGCTAATATGAAGATTAGTAGGCCTAACTGGTGGGTGACCGGAGGTAACGGATCGTTGCAGATCAGTCAGAACCACCTTTCGGATAACTGGTATAAGGGAGGTGAAAGTAACTTCTCCGGATTAGCGACTTTTCAGATTTTTGCCAACTATAATGATAATGAAAAAGTCCTGTTTGAGAATCAACTGGAAGCTAAAGTGGGTATGACCTCCACTCCGTCAGATGAATATCATAAATATCTTTTTAATACCGACCAATTCCGCTTATATAATAAATTAGGTTTGAGGGCTTTCAAGAATTGGTACTATACCATTTCTTCCGAGTTTAAGACACAGTTCTTCAATGGATATAAAGCTAACAGTGAAGAATTGGTTTCGTCTTTCTTGTCTCCGGCGGATTTGGCGGTCAGTGTCGGTATGGATTATAAATTGAGCAAGAAGAAATTTAATCTTTCCGTGTTTATGGCACCGTTGACTTACAACTTGCGTTATATTGGCAATTCTGAAGTAGACGAAACGAAGTTTGGCTTAGACAAGGGAAAATGCTCTAAAAACGACTTCGGTTCCCAGTTGCAATCGACATTGAACTGGACCATCATTTCTGCAGTAACTTTAGAGTCTCGTCTCAATTATCTGACCAACTATCATTGGGCACGTGTAGAATGGGAAAATACATTCAACTTCGTTTTGAACCGTTATCTTTCTACCAAGCTCTATATACATACCCGTTTTGACGATAGCTCGAAACCGACTGAAGGAGACAGCTTCTTCCAGTTGAAAGAATTGCTTAGCTTCGGTATCAATTATAAGTGGTAAGTAAATCGAAAGAATACAAATCAGGCGCGGAATTTCTGCGCCTGATTTGTTTAGGGATGTTGTATAAAATATGGGTGGTAAAATAGAACCAATGTGATAGCGGATTTTTCACGTCCAAGATAGTCTTAACTGTATATTTCTATTTGTGTGTAAAAAAAGAAAGCGTTTTTTCTTGTTTACTATTTATAATTTTATCTATCTTTGTCACCGAATTCAATCCATTGCCTAAGGGGTATGGAAAAATGAGGGGTAAAAATACATGATCATTAAGAAAAATGACGATCGAAATCTTCTGCCAACAGATGTGATTGGCAGCAGCGTAGCGCGCTCAAAACGTTGGTTGGTGGCAATCGTACGTATTTGTCACGAGAAAAAAACGGGTGAGCGGCTTACGAAAATGGGGATCGAAAATTTCCTTCCAATTCAACAAGAAGTTCATCAATGGAGCGACCGCCGTAAAATTGTCGACCGGGTACTGCTTCCGATGATGATTTTCGTTCACGTTGATCTGCAAGAACAAAAAGAAGTCCTGACTTTATCTTCTATCAGCCGTTACATGGTATTACGTGGGGAGAGTACTCCGGCTGTTATTCCTGATCAACAAATGTTGCGATTTAAGTTTATGCTCGATTACTCGGATGAGACGATTAGCATGAGTACATCGCCATTGGCTCCGGGAGAGAAAATACGGGTAATCAAGGGACCATTGGCAGGATTGGAAGGGGAATTAGTACATGTGAATGGGAAATCGAAAGTTGCTGTTCGATTGACAATGTTAGGGTGTGCATGTGTAGATATACCGGCTGGGTGTGTAGAGCCGGTATCTGAAAATGGGGATTTACGTGATTGAGTAATCAATCTATTTTATAGGGGTATGGGGATTTTACTGCAAAAATGTAATGAAAGTCTGTAAAATGGCAGACAGTCTATCTGACATCGGTAACAAAACAGTGGGTGTATTTATCGATGACCTCTCTCAAGAAATAAAAATCCATAACAGTATTATGAATTATATCTTGTAAAAGATATAGTGTGGGAATATATGTGTATATCGAAAGATGAAAAAAATCATAGTGTGGTGACACTCACATTGAAATCCTGCTCATTGCCTTTGTGTTGATATAATCAATCAAATAAATCAAATTTCGAAATATTATTTTATTCATTTATACTATAATGGAAAAAACATTGAAGGACATAGTGCAATATGTCCGCAAAAATTATTTCAGTTATTGGGTTATTTTAGGTATTGACACGGCAATTTCTGTATCATGTTCGTTGGTCGCTTATGCGGTAATTCATTATATGGCGCATGTTCCAATTACCGACTGGATGCTCTGTAAATTTGCTTGCGTTTCTTTGGTGGCAAGTGTTGCGGGCTCTTTATTATTCCATACTTATCGTAATACAATTCGTTTCTCACAGGCACGTGAACTTTGGCGTATCATGTGTGCCGTTTTATTTAAAATTGCCTGTTTGGTCATTATTTCTTTTGGAGTTATATATGAGACCCAATTGCCATATAATTATAAAATATCCTATCTTCTATTTGATGGTTTATTGACTTTAGTGATCTTGACGACCTTCCGTGTATCATTGATAATCGTCTATGATTTTTTATTGGATTGGGTGAATAAAAAGAACACACGTATTCTTATTTATGGTACTAATGAAGAGAGTGTAGCCTTGAAGTTACGTCTTAGGGATAGTGCACATTATAAAGTAGCCGGTTTTTATGTATATGGTAAAAATAACAGCCGACGCCGATTGGCAGATCTTCCCGTTTATTACTTTGAAAATGAATCGGATGTTGATTATATCATGCGGAAGCGCGGAATTAAGGGGATTCTGTTTGCCCGTTATGAAGATACCCGCCTGGAAGAAAAACGACTTCTGGAATATTGTAAAAACAATGAACTTAAAACATTGATAGCTCCTACTATCAGTGAAGCGGATTCTGATGGAAACTTTCATCAGTGGGTACGTCCTATTAAGATTGAGGATTTGTTGGGCCGTGCCGAAATTAATATCAACCTTCGTCAGGTTGCAGAAGAATTCAGGGGAAAAGTGGTGTTGGTGACTGGTGCGGCAGGCAGTATTGGTAGTGAACTTTGCCGTCAATTAGTGCAGATGGGAATTCAGAAACTTATCATGTTCGACTCTGCAGAAACACCTTTGCATAATGTCCGTCTTGAGTTTGAGAAAAAATATCCAAATATAGATTTTGTTCCGGTGATTGGTGATGTGCGTGTGAAGGAACGCGTTCGTATGGTATTCGAATTGTATCATCCTCAAATCGTCTTTCATGCCGCCGCTTATAAACATGTACCATTGATGGAAGAAAATCCTTGTGAGGCTGTACTTGTCAATGTGACCGGTTCTCGTCAGGTGGCTGATATGGCTGTGGAATATGGTGCTGAAAAGATGATTATGGTGTCTACGGATAAAGCTGTAAATCCTACTAATGTAATGGGCTGTTCCAAACGTTTGGCAGAAATCTATGTTCAAAGTCTGGGATGCGCTATCCGTGAAGGAAAAGTGAAAGGTCATACAAAATTTATCACCACCCGCTTTGGTAATGTATTGGGTAGTAACGGTTCTGTCATTCCTCGTTTTAAAGAACAGATAGAGAATGGTGGGCCGGTGACTGTTACTCACCCTGATATTATTCGTTTCTTCATGACCATTCCCGAAGCTTGCCGTTTGGTAATGGAGGCCGCCACAATGGGTGAGGGCAATGAGATCTTTGTTTTTGAGATGGGAAAAGCAGTCAAGATCGTTGATCTAGCGACTCGTATGATCGAATTGGCTGGCTATCGTCCGGGTGAAGACATCAAAATAGAATTCACGGGATTACGTCCGGGTGAGAAGCTTTATGAAGAGGTATTGAGCGATAAAGAAAATACGATCCCAACAGAGAATAAGAAAATCATGATCGCCAAAGTTCGTCGGTATGAATATGCTGATATTCTTGATACTTATGCAGAGTTTGAAAGGTTGTCGCGTGCGGTAAAGATCATGGATACCGTGCGGTTGATGAAGAAAATAGTTCCGGAGTTCAAATCAAAAAATTCTCCGCGATTTGAAGTACTGGATAAAGAATAAATAGGGAATAATCAACAAAAGATTCTATAAATAAATTATCATTTAATATGAATAAATCATTGCGCACGCATTTGAATGTACGAAGCTTGTATGGAAGTTTGTTTTCCTGTCTGATAGCGGTATTTCTGTTTGCTTCCTGCCAGTCCTATAAGAAAGTACCTTATTTGCAGGATGCGGGAGTTGTAAAGGACACCAATCAACAGGAAAATTTATATGATGCCAAGATAATGCCTAAAGACTTACTTACTATCGTAGTCTCATGTACTAGTCCGGAACTTGCAGTTCCGTTCAACTTGACGGTGGCAACTCCTGCTAATGCGGCTACTGCCAGCACCCAATTGACTACCCAGCCTGTCTTACAACCTTATCTGGTAGATAATGAAGGCAAGATCAATTTTCCTGTTCTGGGTGAATTGAAAGTGGGTGGATTGACGAAAAGAGAAGCTGAACAACTGATAATAGACAAACTGAAACCTTACATAAAGGAGACTCCGATAGTTACTGTCCGTATGGTAAACTATAAAATTTCTGTATTAGGTGAGGTTGCCCGTCCGGGTACATTTACTATCAACAATGAGAAAGTCAACTTGTTGGAAGCTCTTGCCATGGCCGGTGACATGACGGTCTGGGGAGTTCGTGACAATGTGAAACTGATTCGTGAGGGTGCTGATGGCAAACAGGAAATTGTAACATTGGATTTAAACAAGGCGGAGACAATTCTTTCTCCTTATTATTGGTTACAGCAGAATGATATAGTCTATGTGACTCCTAATAAAGCAAAAGCTCGTAACTCTGATATAGGTAACAGTACCAGCTTGTGGTTCTCCGCTACTTCTATTCTGGTATCATTGGCAAGTTTATTAGTAACAATCTTCAAATAGTAATATAGATATGATTGAGGAAAAAAGAGAGAACCGGGGTGAGCAACCGGAAGAGCAGGTGAATATTCAGGAAATCCTTTTCCGTTACCTGATCTATTGGCCTTGGTTTGTGGTTTCTGTAATAATCTGTATCGTCTGCGCATGGGGCTACCTGCGTCTGGCTACTCCTGTCTATAATATATCCGCTACAGTCTTGATCAAGGATGACAAGAAAGGCGGTGGTGCAAGCATGTCCTCCGAACTGGAAAAGATGGGACTGGACGGTTTCGTTTCCTCGTCGAACAATGTAGACAATGAAATCGAGGTGCTGAAATCAAAGTCTCTTGCCCGTGAAGTGGTCAACAATCTGGGACTGTTTGTGACTTATAAGGATGAAGATGAGTTTCCTAATAGGGAACTTTACCGTACCTCGCCCGTAGTGGTGAGCTTGACTCCACAGGAGGCGGAAAAACTGTCTGCACCAATGGAAGTGGAGATGACTTTATTTCCCAATGGTGGGATGGATGCGTTGATAACAGTGAAAGACAAAGAGTATCGGAAACAATTCGATAAATTACCTGCTGTTTTTCCGACCGATGAGGGGACGGTCGCCTTTTTTGAAAGCAAGGATACATTGACGACCAATCAGGCTAAGGAGGAAAGTAAAGAGCGTCATATAAAAGCTTTTATAAACCGGCCGATGTCTGTGGCCAAAGGATATATCCAGTCCTTGTCGATAGCCCCTACATCAAAAACTACTTCTGTAGCTGTTCTTTCGTTAAAGAACTCAAATACCCGGCGTGGCAAGGACTTCATCAACAAACTCCTTGAGATGTACAATATCAATGCCAATAATGACAAGAATGAGGTAGCCCAAAAAACCGCAGAATTCATCGACGAACGTATCGGCATTATTTCCAAGGAACTTGGAAGTACCGAACAAGACTTGGAGAACTTCAAGCGTAGTGCCGGAATTACAGATTTGAGCAGTGAGGCGCAAATAGCCTTAACCGGTAATGCTGAATATGAAAAGAAGCGTGTGGAAAACCAGACTCAAATCAATTTGGTGATGGATTTGCAACGCTATATGCAAGGTAATGAATATGAGGTCTTGCCAAGTAATATTGGATTACAGGATGCGGCATCAGCTGGTGCAATAGACAGATATAATGAAATGTTGGTTGAAAGAAAGCGCTTGCTCCGTACATCAACCGAGAATAATCCGACGATCATAAATTTGGATACTAGTATCCGTGCGATGCGGAGCAATGTACAGGCTACGCTGGATGCTACATTGAAAGGATTGCAGATAACCAAAGAAGACCTTGTCCGTGAGGCGAACCGCTATTCCCGTCGCATTAATGACGCTCCGACCCAGGAACGCCAGTTCGTAAGTATCGCTCGGCAGCAGGAAATTAAGGCCGGTCTTTATTTGATGTTACTTCAAAAACGTGAAGAGAATGCCATCACTTTGGCAGCTACAGCAAATAATGCCAAGATTATTGATGAAGCGTTAGCTGACGACAATCCGGTTTCTCCTAAGAGGATGATGGTCTATCTTGCCGCCTTGGTATTAGGAGTAGGATTTCCGGTAGGTATTATTTATCTGATTGGATTGACCAAATTCAAGATTGAGGGCCGTGCTGATGTTGAAAAATTAACTTCTCTTCCTGTTATTGGCGATATCCCGTTGGCGGATGAAAAGTCCGGTTCTATAGCTGTATTTGAGAATTATAATAACCTGATGAGCGAGACATTCCGTAATGTACGTACCAATCTTCAGTTTATGCTTGAAAATGGCAAAAATGTGATTCTGGTGACTTCTACCATCAGTGGTGAAGGTAAGTCTTTCGTATCATCCAATTTGGCCATCAGTCTTTCTTTATTAGGTAAAAAAGTTGTGATAGTTGGTCTTGACATTCGTAAGCCTGGCTTGAATAAGGTTTTTAATATTTCCCAAAAGGAACATGGTATTACCCAGTTTCTGACCAATCCGACAAAGAATCTGATGGATTTGGTACAGCCTTCCGATATAAACGAGAATCTGTTTATTCTTCCGGGCGGATCAGTTCCTCCCAATCCAACGGAATTATTGGCCCGTGACGGCTTGGAAAAAGCCATCGAAACGTTGAAGGCTAATTTTGACTATGTGATTCTGGATACGGCCCCCGTGGGTATGGTAACTGATACCTTGCTGATAGGGCGTACTGCTGATTTGTCGGTATACGTATGCCGTGCCGATTATACCCGTAAGGCAGAGTTTACTTTGATCAATGAGCTTATGGAAAACAACAAACTGCCTAACCTCTGTATCGCCATTAACGGCTTGGATCTTCAGAAAAAGAAGTACGGCTATTATTATGGTTATGGTAAATACGGCAAGTATTATGGCTATGGCAAGCGTTACGGTTATGGCTATGGTTATGGAGAGAAGCATACAAGTCGGGAGGGTAAATAAACTGCTATTGATAAAACCAAATCAAACATAATATGCGTGATTTCAAAGAGATTCGGGTCGCAGTAGCCGGAACTGGCTATGTGGGACTGAGCATAGCGACACTGCTATCACAACATCATCATGTAACTGCCGTGGATGTAATCCCGGAAAAGGTGGAGAAACTGAACAACAAGGTTTCCCCTATCCAGGATGATTATATCGAGAAGTATCTGGCTGAAAAGCCGCTTGATCTTGTTGCCACTTTGGACGGGAGGTCAGCCTATGCTGATGCCGACTTTGTGGTAATAGCCGCTCCTACAAACTACGATCCTGTGAAGAATTACTTCGATACGAGTCGTGTGGAGGAAGTTATCGATCTTGTGCTTGAAGTGAATCCCGATGCTGTAATGGTCATCAAATCGACAATTCCGGTGGGCTATACCCGTAACCTTTATGTAAAATATGCCCAGAAAGGAGTCAAGAAGTTCAACCTGCTGTTTTCACCGGAGTTCCTTCGTGAAAGCAAGGCCCTCTATGACAACCTTTATCCGAGCCGTATCATTGTAGGTTATCCGAAGATCATTGACGGCCCGGAGTTTGATGAAGAAAACAAGGCGATCCGGTCTGTCACGAATGTCACTATGTTACAGGAAGCAGCTAGGACATTTGCTGCCCTTTTGCAGGAAGGGGCTGTCAAAGAAAACATCGACACGCTCTTTATGGGCATAAAAGAGGCGGAAGCAGTCAAGCTCTTCGCCAACACCTACCTGGCTCTCCGTGTCAGCTATTTCAATGAACTTGACACATACGCTGAAATGAAAGGATTGGATAGTAAAGCCATCATTGAGGGCGTAGGTCTTGATCCACGTATCGGGACACATTATAACAATCCCTCATTCGGTTATGGTGGTTACTGTCTGCCGAAAGATACCAAGCAACTCCTTGCCAATTATCAGGATGTTCCCCAGAATATGATGTCCGCAATCGTGGAATCAAACAAAACCCGTAAGGATTATATAGCTGATGCAGTGCTCCGCAAGGCAGGCTATTATACAGGAAATGGACAATGGGACGCATCCAAGGAACATACTTGCGTCATCGGTGTATACCGTTTGACCATGAAATCGAACTCTGACAATTTCCGCCAGTCTGCCATCCAAGGTATAATGAAACGTATCAAGGCGAAGGGTGCGGAAGTGATCATCTATGAACCCACGCTTGAGGACGGGACTACATTCTTCGGCAGCAGAGTCGTTAATGATCTTGCTGGATTCAAGGCGCAGAGCAAGGCTATCATAGCCAACCGTTTTGACAACAGTCTGGAAGATGTGGAAGCCAAGGTTTATACACGTGACATTTTTAGAAGGGACTGACCATGTTGCCATATAATGTAGAGCTGGACGGAAAGACTGTGCTTGTAACGGGTGCTGCCGGTTTTATTGGGAGTAACCTTGTCATGCGCCTTTTCCATGATTTCCGAAATATCAGGGTAATCGGTATTGATTCCATCACCGATTATTACGATGTCAATATCAAATATGAGCGTCTCAAGGAAATAGAGTCGTTAGACCGTGACTGGATTTTTGTCCGTGCCTCGATTGCCGATAAGGATGCGGTAGAAAGAATTTTCTCTGAAAACAAAATTTCCGTTGTCGTAAATCTTGCGGCCCAGGCAGGCGTCCGTTACAGTATCACCAATCCTGATGCCTATGTCCAAAGTAATCTTATCGGTTTCTATAATATCCTTGAAGCCTGCCGTCATTATGAGGTGGAGCACTTGGTTTATGCTTCTTCATCATCAGTCTATGGCAGTAACAAGAAAGTTCCGTATTCAACTGACGACAAGGTTGATAACCCGGTCAGCCTTTATGCAGCAACAAAGAAGAGTAACGAGTTGATGGCTCACGCATATTCAAAACTCTATAATATCCCATCAACAGGCTTGCGTTTCTTTACGGTTTATGGTCCTGCAGGTCGTCCGGATATGGCGTATTTCGGGTTTACCGACAAGCTTGTAAAAGGCGAAACTATCAAGATTTTCAATTATGGTAATTGTAAACGTGATTTTACTTATGTGGATGATATTGTGGAGGGAGTAGTTCGCATCATACAGCACGCTCCTGAGAAGCGGAACGGTGAAGATGGACTTCCAATTCCTCCATACAAGGTTTATAACATTGGTAATAATTCACCTGAAAACCTTCTTGACTTTGTGACTATCCTGCAGGAGGAACTCATTTGTGCAAATATACTCCCACAGGATTATGATTTCGAAGCGCACAAGGAACTCGTACCTATGCAGCCTGGGGATGTACCAATTACCTATGCAGATACCACCCCATTGGAGCAAGATTTTGGCTTTAAACCATCTACTAGCCTTCGTGACGGCTTGAGGGCGTTTGCTCAGTGGTATGCGAAATACTACGGAACATCTGAAAAATAAATGCCTCTAAGCAATTGGCGTGATGCTGCGGATCGAATCCGTTGCCTGCTACAAAACAATATAAACATGAAAGAATTATTGCGTAAGATCAGCAACTGGTACTTCTCGCGCAAGGCACTGCCCTACTGGTGCATCCTTGTCATGGATTGTATGGCAGTCTATGTATCAGGACTCTTTGTGTATTACCTCCAGCATGGAGGTTTGGAGTTGGCACAATACTTCTGGCAAGTCACCTTTGGTCTCGGCTTGTGTCTCATAGTGTATATCATCTCCTTCTTTGCTTTCCACACTTACAACGGTGTGATGCGCTACTCTAGCTTCGTTGACCTCCATCGCGTAGCCTACAGTACTGCTCTTGCAAGCGTTGGCACCTGTCTGCTTCATCAGGTACAGGTGTATGCAAAACTCGCACCTTATCTGCTTATCCCACGCTTCGATAGTGTCATCATGCTTTTCATTGTGGCCACTATGCTCATGTGGTGTTTGCGAGTGCTTGTCAAAAGTCTGCACGATACCTACCGTGGTGATGCCAACATCCAGAAGGTGTTCATCTACGGATGTATGCAAGGAGGAATAGCTCTCGCCAAGAGTCTCAAGAACGAGAACCTTCAGCGCTACCGCCTTTGTGGATTTATCTCCACTGACCGCTCTCTCAATGGTACATGGCTCTTGGGCGAACAGGTGCACTTTGATGAAGATAAGGTCGTTGCCACCATGAAGCGCTATCAGGTGGCAGTCCTCCTTGTATCTCCACTCCAGACCAACCATTTCATTACACGTACCACCCTCATCGATGCCCTCGTTGCTGCCAACATTAAGATCATGATGATGCCACGAGGAGTAGAAGAGTGGGACGGCAAGAGTGAATTGACTCATCAACAGCTTCACGAGGTTGAAATTGAAGACCTTCTTCCTCGCGAGAAGATTGAGGTGGATATGGATGCCATAGGCGAGATGCTTCATGACAAACGTATTCTCATCACGGGTGCAGCTGGCTCCATCGGAAGCGAGATGGCGCGTCAGGTGGCTAAGTTCCAACCTGCCGACCTTATCCTTGTCGATCAGGCTGAGACTCCAATGCACGACGTTCGCCTCTATATGGCTCGCAATCATAGCGACCTTCACGTAGCGACCATCGTCACCAGCATTTGCAAACCTGACCGTATGGAGAAGATTTTCTCTGAGTACCGTCCTGAATATGTCTTCCATGCCGCAGCCTATAAGCACGTGCCTATGATGGAGGACAATCCTACTGAGGCAGTACAGAACAATATCCACGGTACACGTGTCATTGCTGACCTTGCATTAAAGTATGGCACCAAGAAGTTCGTGATGATCTCCACCGATAAGGCCGTTAACCCGACCAACGTGATGGGTTGTTCAAAGCGTATCTGTGAAATCTACTGCCAGAGTCTCAATAAGGCTATTGCTGAAGGTTCCTTGAAATTTGAAACAGCCAACGGCAAGAAACCAGAGACTCAATTTGTGACTACTCGTTTCGGTAATGTCCTTGGCTCCAACGGTTCTGTTATCCCTATATTCAAGGAACAGATTCGCAAAGGTGGTCCTGTTACCGTCACTCACAAAGACATCATCCGTTTCTTCATGCTCATCCCTGAGGCATGTCGTCTGGTGCTCGAAGCTGGTACTATGGGTAAAGGGGGAGAGATTTTCGTCTTCGACATGGGTGAGCCTGTACGTATTGCCGACCTTGCTCAACGAATGATCGACCTCTCGGGTGCTAAGGATGTGAAGATTGAGTTTACTGGTCTTCGTGATGGTGAGAAACTCTACGAGGAAGTGCTCTCTGATAAGGAAGGTACAAAGCCAACGGTTCATCCTAAGATTATGGTGGCTTCTGTTCGTGAATATCCTTATGAACTCGCACTCCAGAACGAGAAAGAACTTTATGAACTCTCTTTTACTGCCGATGATATGACCATCGTGAAGAAAATGAAGGAAATTGTGTTGGAGTTTAAGAGCAAACATAGTAAATACGAAATACTTGATAAGTAGTAAATGGAGCTACAAGAGTTTATAGCAAGATACGAAGTTGCAGCCTCTTTGATTAGCAAGCCTACTGCAATTGAGGATCTGTCCAGCATATTTGGTAAGAAGTGCTCTTATCCGAGACAGACTGCTGACCTCGTGTAAAGTTGTATCAAAGGATTGTTAGAGACAAATACGGAAACCGATAATAAGAAGAATCGTATTTCGTCATAGTCTCCAATCTTTGGGTGTTGCAATTATGTAGGGAGTAGCCAACTAAGTACATTATTGATGCTTTCGAAACTCTTCAAAGTTTCCTTGATACTGGATTTTATAACGAATGGCATAATTGTAGAGAAATAAGATAACAATAAAACCCAAATACGATGTTTATTGGTAAGATTAATCCGCTCCCATTTTGGGAACGCTTCAAAGCATTCATCAAGTCGTACCCTGGCATGGCAGGAATTCTAGGGATTGCTTGCTTCGTATGGACATTGCTATATAAGATGCTATTTGTGAACATAGAGGCTTCATACCAGTGGTTGGTTCCACTGGGAGATGTTTTCTATGCAGTAGCTCTCTCTGTGATAGCCTCTGTTATTTTTTACTATTTCACAAGCTTTATCCCAAACTACAGAAGCAAGAAAACGATAGATAAGCTCTTGTTGAAATGGCTACAGCAACTTGATTGGTATGGTAAGCAAATGGTGGGAGACATTTCACAACTAAATTATGCCGAAGCCAGCAAGTTGAGCCAAGAAGAGCTTAGGAGCTATTGTAATAAGAAGCTTTCAGCTAAACCTCAGTTGGGTTCGCTATACTTTCTTGGGCCTTACTTTGGCAATTGGTTTGAATACTTTGATTACTGCTTCCAGATGGAGGATACATATATCGAGAAATGCCTTCAATATCAGGACAAATTGCCAGTCCAGATATTGGAAATTTTGAGGATATGGAGATACATGATAATCTACGATAAGCATTGAGTGATTGCAAGTTTCAGCTTGCTACAAATCAGGTAAACAATCTGATGGGAAGTCTGCAGGTAAATTATGATACGATGGAGAATCTATCTCATCTTATTTGGAACCATTGTAACAGTATGAGGTAGCTCGTTACATTATATCAGAAGAGTTCGGTTTATTGATTGACAGATAATTTGGTACTTTTAAATTAAATGATGAGTATTTCTCCTTGCGACAAATGAACAAACATTTATATTGGATTGATTTTGCAAAAGTCATAGGTTTATATCTTATGGTATTAGGGCATGGTAATATGGTTAGTGATGATTTGCGTTGTTATATTTATTCTTTCCATATGCCGTTGTTTTTTGTCATATCAGGACTCTTTGCAAAAGATTATATAGAGAGGATACCTGTCATAAAAGGTAGTTTTAAGACTTTGATGATACCATACATTTGTCTGAATGCGGTATGCTTGATTTTTTTTCATTACTTGAATTGTACAAAGGGACTTTCAGTATCGGACTGTTGAAGTCTCAGATGTTTGCAATAGCTCTTGGTGTAGGTTATGCGACAGAATCTCTTACACCTGTATGTACGCCAATGTGGTTTTTCTATGCTCTATTCATTATTAAGATAGTATATGCAGTAGTGCCTAAGACAAAAATATCTAAAACACTTCAATTCGTGTTGTGTTTCGTAGCAGTAAGGTTGCTGACTTATTATAATATTGATACTTATATACCGTTAGACTCAGCAATAATGGCATATCCGTTCTTTTTAATAGGGACGGAAAGCAAACAACTTTTGAATAGCTCATGTTGCAGAAATTACAAGAAAGTCTCGCTTACTGTCATTGTTCTTGTATTATCCTATTTC
>OOBO01000971.1_pt1 | contig 21680 bp, 16 predicted proteins | sample 1671031 | NCBI WGS metagenome assembly OOBO01 (sample SAMN06348115, study PRJEB24527) | human gut metagenome | biome: human gut; feature: ankylosing spondylitis patient; material: feces | host: Homo sapiens | place: China | collected 2015-10 | reverse complement strand
ACAAGAACGTACAACGAGTTTTTTTTATTTATATTGGGAGTTTTGACACACCCTCGTGATGCCAATTGTTCATAGACAATGAGCGTAAGTTCTATTGCCACCGTGGACTCTCTGAACTCAAACAATCCCCTAACTTCCTCATCGGCACCATGTTGTCTGTTCAATACGTTTGTGAGCCATGTATAAAGCACTTCGACGAGAAATAGCTTGAAGAACTGTAGATGGAATGATATCGGTTCGGTACTCTAGAGAAAAGTCTCGTTTTGCAATTCCTTTCGCCTAAAGAGCTGGATAAGTGAACGGATTTCCCCGTTTTGGGTGGGTGGATATCTTCCGTTTTCAGCAGATATGCACGTTGGGAGAATTTTACTATAGCTATAAGCAGGGCAATGGAGTCATGTAAGTCACAGAATAACAACGTGGCCTATCATTTTAGTGACCTCACGAAAATGATAAGCTTAGAAAACGGAGTTAAGCGTAAAGTCAAGGACTATGTGCCCTTTCGTTTTGTCACCTGTTATCTTGTAGCTCAGAAATCTGAAGGGCCATAATAATTATCGTTGTTTTCAAAATTTAGCCAATCGGATAGTGGAATAACATCAAATATACATAGGACGATAAAAACAAGCATCCACAGTATTAAAAAGGAAAGAGTAATAACATTCAAAGTTTTTTTGGTCTTGCTAGTCCCATATAACTTCGTTCGAATTTTTTTGATGCTCATTTCCAATTGCTTATTTTCAAATTCATAATTCACTAAGTTACTTTGCTTGTAGAGTTGATATTCATTATCGTACTGAGGACGGAGTTGGTTTGAAGATGAAAGAACCGCATATGCCTCCCTCAATTCAGATAAGTAATCTTTTCCATATAATGGATTATTTGAGTCTGCGTTATATTTGGCTAAATGCGCATTGAATGCCTTGTCAATGTCCTCTTGGGTTGCTTCAAAAGTCAAATTTAATAAAACATAATAATCACAGAAAACATTTTTCTTATCTATACCTTGCTTATTCTCTGCCTTTATCCAACCTGACAGACTGCGTATCTGTATGGAAAGATACAAGATAACTCCAAAAGGAATGATGTATCCGAAAATACCAATACCTAATGGTAAAGGCAAACCAGTATATAGGGGATAGAAGAATAGGGCAACTAAAGAACGTTTCTCTCTTTCATCGGTCAATTTTTTATCCATCCATTTGCTTATCTTCTCGGGTATGAGATAATCATATTTATCGCTATTACAACTTCTCGTATAGATATAAGGAATGACGACTGTTACGTTCAGTAAAACAGAAATCAAACTTACGATGCAGAGAGTTGAAGGTACGTCGGGGTAATATGGGTTGTCTCCTACATTGAGGGTATGCAGAACAGAAATAAGCAATAACAGCACTCCTGAAATTATGGTCATGTAGGTGCTATACTTTATCAACTTGTTAGCAGTTTTGTTTATTATATCAGCTTTATATTTCTTTCTGTAAAAGCCTAGTATGCTTCCAAAACATAATATTGTCAGTGTAAAAGACAACAGTATACCCAATAAAATCCTTATGGTATAGTCGTTCAAAGGCAATGTGGTCGTTTGGTTGATTATATTGTCGGTGGCTAAGTCGCAAGTGTATTCTGCTCCCTTGACTTCTAATATGTACGCTTTCTTTTTTGCAAAAAATACGGTTCTTGTTCCATGTTCTTTAGTTTTTGCGTCGTAAAAGAAATAACTTGTTGCTCCAGTATAGCGAAATTTGTAAAAGCTACCATACCATTTATGCCAAGCTGGGTTCTTGCGGAGCATGAGGTCAAAGTCATAATAACCTTGAAGTCTCTTGTCGAAATTCTCAAGTAGATGCTTATAACTTTCCTTATCTGGAAAGGTCTCAATGTAAGACGACACGTCATAAACAGAAATAGAATAGGGAACACTTTCTGTGTTGGGTGGATAATTGGTCCAATACTCGTAATCAGTAACAACTTCAGTATTTCCTTCTATGGCATACAGAAAGACACCGTGAGGTATTGGTCCACGTCTGTCATTAAGCACAGGTGTAGTCCTCGTCGTAATTTTACCTTTGGACAACGTATAGATATCAGTACCATCTATTTTGTGAAAATACTTCAGGTTGTGAATGGACAAAGGGCTAACAAAGAATAAGAGAATGATGAATGTCAGCGAAAAAAAGCATAGACCAGCTTTGAGAAATAATACCTTTTTTTTCGAGAGTAAACGGTGTGTCTTTCTCTTACCCTTGTCGGCGTTATTTGTTTGTCTTTCCGTTTGTTCTTGGGCTTTAGTCCTCCGAATATAAATGGTATTGGTTATTATGTCGATGAGAGATTTCCTACTTATCAAGACAGGAATATCAAGTATCATAAAGAAAAGGACGATGGTCATGGTATAACTTATGTCTATGATGTATCTCAGATATGAGAATAAAGCCATAAGGACACCCAATGTCAACGCTCTAAGTATATATTTGTACCGAGGAATGGCATTGCCGTCCTTAGTTGCCACAATTCCTTCGAAGATTCTTTTACCAAAGGAGCCTCTAACGACAGATTCCCCAAATAGGTAATAAACTACATTTACAAGAATGAATAGAAAGCATATTTTGAAGTCCAATAGACTAAGATTTAATGTTTCATCATGTCGTTTCAACGCAGCAAGCTCTGTATATTGAAAGCTAGACGGACTGTCTTTCAATATGCCTCCGACAAAGGTGCCTAAATCACCGGAAAATCCGTATGGGCTTAAGATGCATCCAATGATGATAAACAAGACAAGGATGATCAACTTATCCATGACACTGCCAAACAGTCTTCTCCAAATGGGTAATGTTTCCATATAATTAAAAATTAATGTTCGATTTTATATGTTTTTGTTTGCAATCAAGATTCTGGTCCGGACTTTATAGTCCGCATGGTTCTGTAGTCCATAAAATCATATTTCTTCCTGTCATACTCAATACCACATAGCGGACACTTATAAAGATTATCACCTGCCAATTGCATTTCTTCACCACATTTGGAACAGAAATATTTAGGTTTTTCGAGATGGCCTCTTTGCTCATTTATCATTCTTTCCAAATATAAAGATCTTGGAAGTCCTAGCTCTCTTCTATGATTAATACGCTGTTGAAAAATTCTATTAGAACAGCATGAACCACACTCTGGACAGATAAACCACCCATTAGGGCAACATTTGGAATCTCTTCCGTCTATTATTCCGTTGCATTTCCAATTGAAACATTTGGATATGTATATTGAATGATCGAACCGAGAGCAATTCTTATTAGTGCATTTAAAACTTGTGACAACATGGGCTAGATAATTCGATACTGTTGCTGGCTCTAACATCTCTCCGCAAACACGGCACTTCAAATGTTCTAGAATAGAGTTGGCTCGATTTATTATTGACGAGAAAATTAAATATTTCCCATTAACCCAAATCCCGTCTTTACCATCATAGTCCGTATTTAATCCAAGAATTTTGCAAAAATCCAGTAGGGTATAGTCTTTCCATTGGGTGCTATTATGTTCAGCAACACAGTTTCTGAAACATTTGCTATTTCTACACCAATAGAAATCCTTACCTGAATATCGATCTTTAGTAGGTGCTATGCGACCTTCACAATATCTAATTCCTCGTGGAACAGAACCTTTGTCCTCTTTGACTTTTTTAAGGTGGTAATTTTGTTCTCCGCTAATCTCTACTCTATATTTAAGCGCGAAATGATAAACGGCATCCTTTTCAGCTTCTGGAACTTCCCAAACAGAATCATTACTATTCCATCTACGTCCAGGTATTTGCTTTACAGTTGCAACCATCTCTTGAAAAGCTCCGTTTCGATATCCCCTCTCATAATAGCCATGATTTTTGGAATATGCAGTTTCCATAAGGGTGGGGTAAATGGCAATGTTGAAATAATTACCATTCTTTGTGACTTTACCAAGAGGTTGTATCCATTCCGATTTAATGCCCATTCGACCTTGGCAGATATCAAAGTATTTTCCTATATGAAAATTGTACGTCTTACAGTATTTGCTATTATTAAAAATGACAGCCGACACTTCTGCATCCGTTGTAAACTTACCTTTACAAGCCAAACTTTGCAAAGCCTTAATCACTATCTCTGAAGACAAATCAATAGGAATAGTAGGTTGCTCCTTAGCTATTAACTTAAACATGTCTGCGTCTACTCTAGTCAAGGAGTCGAGCATGTGTACTGTTAATTTTAATTTCTTCTTCTCGGCAAGCATAAAAAGATGCTTTATGACTACCACTTGATCTTCAGGACTAAAGTAAATAAATAATTTCCCTAAGACATCGAACTTAAAATCTTCGGACAAAAATAGATGCCAAAGAATTACGTTATAGTAATCATTGTTCTTGCTTGCTATTTCTTGAATAGCTTTTGGTGCGATGGAGTTTAATGTTTTAATACTATAAAGGATGTTATAAAAAGAAGACCGATTCACAACTTCTTGAAAAGACGCAAGAATGTCATTTAATGTTTCTCTGGCATCTTCCTTTGTCAAAACATTGTGAGAATAAAGTTCTTCTAAATAGGTATAAGCTTTCTCACCGCCTTTCTTAAGCTTTTCTTCGATGATTTCTTTAGGATACCTATCTGACATCTTATGCTCCCAAACATATATCCTTTGCTCGGGTGTAAAAGTAGATTGGATAATGTCAAACCACTGTATGAAATCATTTAGGCAGTCTTTGGCAATGGTTATACTTTCATTAAGTTCTTGCACTTTGTGGTATGAAGCTTCTTCAGTAAGCCATCTGAAGAAACTTGCCTTAAGAATCTTTTCTCTTTGCGGATTAGTAACTTTATCAGATGTGACTATCCTTTTTATGTCGGCATTTTCAAAATCTTTAATGTAATAAACTATGAAATTTTCGTCTAATGCCTCATATTTGTCCTCCTTATAGAGCCATGTCATAAATGGATTATAGACGGTTTCTCCTTTTGTTGCTATATAGTTAATGAAAACTGTTTGCCATTCATTTTGTGATAATAACTCATTACCACAATTGAAAATTTCCTTCAGGGTATATAATGCGTTGTATTCTGAAGACTCAATTGTATTAGCCTTGGCTAACAAAATGTTTTTTTTCTGTTGAATAGAGCCATCTTGGTATATTAGTATATCTCTTATTTCTCGGACATTAAAACTGTCCAAGTTATTCATGACTTTATCAAAATCAATAGAAGTAAAATAGCCATCTTTATAAAGATTTATTAAAACTTCGTCATCTGCTTGCTCTTTTATGATTGTAATCACTTTTGAAATGAACTCTTTACCTACCAAGTCTAAAGAGTCAGCTTTTGTTATATAACTTTTATCTTTAGAAATGTCGCTGATCTTGGATTCATTTTTGCATATTGCAAAACTTATTAAAGCATCTAATATTTCTTTTTCACGAACATCACAGAGCATGGTTTCAATAACCTCATCCTGTTTTTCTTGATGAGTAAAAGCATAATCTATCTTGGCTTCGTCAGATAATTCTAGATTCTTGTTGATTTCATGAATAACAGATGATGGCAGTTTTTCGACAAGTCCATTTTCTATTTTGTTAAAACCATACAGATATTTGTACTTTTTATTGTATGCTTCCTTTAATACAGATAATAGTCTATACAAATGTTCTACATCACCACTATATTTGGTAAGTAGTGTGACAAAATTGTTACTGATATTTTTTTCGCTATCTTGGGTGTGGTTAAGAAACCAAGACACAAGTGATGTGATAATAGAAATTTTGTCATTATTCTGATTTGTCCATAAATTAAAGCTTTTTGTTATGGAGTCGAAATTATCTATCAGTTTTATCTTCTGGGCAGCGAGTCGTTCCCTCTTTTCATCATAATGAGGTATAAACAATAAAGGAACTCCCTCTGTTAGTAGACTTTTATATATGTTTTTGTCAAGATTTGAATAATGAACGAAATACTCGTTTTCACTAAAAGAGCTTGATATAACGCCAAAGCCTTTTTCCTGGTCGTACCATTTGATTGTTCCCAATGTGTAGTGTTCTTCCATATCTCAACGAGTAATAAGTTTTAGTTGTGTTGCAAACGATATGTACAATTTGTCATCGTTGCAAATCTGTTCAACGACACCCCTTCCTTTCGCCATTGATTCGTTTCGAAAGATCTTGCTTTTATTATCTATATCCATGATTTTGTATGTTGTCTGTTTTTTGACAAAATGCACTAGGCACATATGTCGTTATTGCGGTCGTCAAGTCTCCTACCACGACACCAACTCTCTGTTGACCTTGCCATCTTGCGACCCGTCCTATTACTCCCTTAAATTCTCCTTCAACCACCCTTACTAGCTGTCCTTTCTCAAACTTTTCCACTTTGACTGGCGACAAAATGGTGTTGCTCGTGTCTGCTGAACAAATTATTTTTAGACTTTCCATCTGATAGCTGGGAATTATCATCGGGCTCTTTTCAATCCTACCGCCTACGACGCGTTTGTGATTGTAATAAAAGCGAAGGTATGGAAGGTTTGCGTTGTCATAAACAAAAGCTTTGATCTGATTTTCAGTACCGAAGGCGAAAAAGATATTGGGCAAGCGGGACTCGGTAATTTTTTTGCGTTTACCATTTATCAATTTAACTACTTCTATGGTAGGGTAGAATGCCGTAATGCCTTTTGCTACCATGTAGTTGTAAGCTTTCTTCTCTCTGCCGTATGTACAACGTAAGACATACCAATGTGGAATTTCCCCTTGTTTTTGTGGTTGAAACATTGTTTCGGAACGTGCATTTCTTGTGGACACCCCTGTTTGTGAACTCTCTGCAGAAATAATGCTTTGAGCTTCGGGGAGGGCGTTGGAGGCAAGTCCAGCGCAGGTAGGAGATTCGCCACCTCCTTGGTTGCGAACATCTTCTGATGTCCATTCATCGATTTTCATATCGGTGCTAACTTTATTCTAGACAGAAATCAGTTAGATGTTGACACAAAAAAGCGTGGAATCGTCGTGTTGTCCATTCCGCACACTGAGGCTCTTGTATTGCCTATCAAAATCGAACAGACAACGTCAGAGCCCACGCCGATATGAGTATTGCTCCCCAAAGAGACCTATATAATCATGTGGTTGGGTCCAAGTCGGGAGCAATCAATGCTTACAAGGTCTCCGCAGGGGTGATATAATCACACCCGGGATATCCACCGTTGACTATATTCGAGACTTTGATACTGCGGGTTGCAAGATTTCTGTGTGCCTCAAACACAGTGTCGAGTAAACGCCTTCAATATGTCCTGGACTATTTTCCCTCCCAAGCCCGCTTTGCATTGGTGTCTTGCGACTTACTACACTTTGCGCGGCGTGGTCTTCACGAATGCATTCATGAGGACGTGTCCTTTTATAGCATTTCTTAAGAAATTGTAGTCCAACTGCAAAGATATGCTTTTTTTCTCAAATGGAAAAACAATTCATTCTTTTTTGTGTGTCTTGACAATGCTGTGTCTTTCTCTAAAGGTCGAAGTTTGTATTTCAAGGAGACTGGAGGCGTTGAATATTGAAAGACAACAATCGGTCGGTTTAACCACAATCCGACCGAAATCCGACCGTTTGAAGATATTCCGACCGAAAACAGACCAATAGGACGGTATATCTGACACAGAAAGTCTATGCAAACCTTCCGTGGGACTGGGGAAAAATGTCTGCGAAGAGCTATCCAAATACTGACGCGGTTTAAGACTCCCATGGAGGCTTCCGCAGCAGGCGTACCCGTTTTCGAAAACGTTAAACGTTAAAACGTTAATGGTAGGCATGGGAGAGCGCTCCGCCTCCCTGGCCTCCTAATAACATTGTAACGTTTAACGTTTTTGTTTTCGTATGCTGCAGGGGAGAGGGAAGGGGAGGAGGGAGCCCGTCTTTATGGCTAACTCTTTCCGAGTTCTTAGTCTTCTCGGATTATCCAGTCGCTGATTGTGCGCTGAGTACTATCGTAGTTTACACCTATCTTGAACAGGCGCTTGCCATCGGCAGAATAGGGAATCAAATAGCCCTTTTCGTCTATCTGCCGGATCGCTTCCTCTGCAGAGCCATCATACTTGAGCTCAAAAACAAAGACGGCATCGGGCATATACACCACGGCATCGGCCCTGCCTACCGCACTATCCTCCTCGATCCGCATGTGGGCACCCATCAGGTTAAAGACGAGATAGAACACGGTCTGGAAATCGCGCTTGCTCTTGTTGCTCAGACGATTGGAGATGCTGGCAAGGTAGGCCTTCAGGCGAACCATCGCCCCCTCAACATCTGCATCATAAAGCTTTTCCAGGAAATCACCCACCAGACTGTTGTTGTCCAGAGATATAGGCGAAAGATAGTTGGGCGCAAGACTTTTGAGCATGCCTATCTTCACCTCCCGGTTAGGATACTCCAACGTATAACGATGCAGCATCGGGTTGTACTTTTTGATGGTGAGGTAGCCACTCTGATAGAGCAGCGGGAGCGCAGAGGTCATCATTTCGGGCGAAACATCAAAGTCATCCACGTCACATGACTTCTTCTCAATATCCATCACATTGACATGATATTTCTGCAACGTCTTGATAAGGTAAGTTGGCGTACCCGAGCCAAACCAGTAAGGAGCAATGTCGCGCGCATTCAGCGCCTTCACCAGGCTGAAGGGATTGAAGACATCCTCTGATTTCTTGCTGAAATGATAGCCGTCATAGAATCGCGTCAGCTCTGCCAGGCATTCCTCATACGTCATGCCAAGGGCTTCGCCCAGGGCCTCTATATCCGGTTTCATCTGCGTAGTAAGCTCTGTCTTGCTGATGCCGCAGATTGCCGAATACTGGTCGAACATGCTGATATTGTCGAGGTTGTTGAGCTCGCTGAAGATGCTTAGTTGCGAAAACTTGGTGATACCCGTGATGAAACAGAACTCCAGGTATGGGTCGAGCATTTTCAAAGGACTGTAGAAGTTCTGCATGATGCGGCGAAGTGGTTGCAGGTTTTCCTTCTCATGCACCACGTCCAGCAAAGGGGCGTCGTATTCATCAATGATGACAACTGCCTTTTCGCCTGTCTGCTTGTAAGCTCTCTTTACGAGACCTTCCAGTCTTTCATTAGGGTAGATCTCGCCTTCTCCCTTACCATAAAGCTCTTCGTAGCGTAAAAGCTCTAAATTAAGATAACTGTTCAAGGCATCTGCGTCAAAATGTTTGGCACCGCTCAGGTCGAAGTGGAGCACAGGATGCTTCACCCATTCCTTCTCGTAGTCAGCAATGACCAATCCCTCGAAAAGTTCTTTTCTTCCCTCGAAATAGGCTTGGAGGGTAGAGGCAAAGAGCGACTTGCCGAATCGTCTTGGACGACTCAGAAAGACGTATGACATCTGTTTTTCCCGGAAATCCGCGATGTATTGTGTCTTGTCTATATAGAGATAACCTTTCTCGCGTATCTTCGAGAATGTCTGTATTCCTACGGGATATTTGTTGACTATTTTTGCCATATTCCACTCGCTTTGCATTTCGCGCTACTAAGTTACGAAGAAAAAATGAACTACTCAAGTATATATACTATTTTTAAGCTAAAATACTGTGTCCTCTTGTGCCATCCTTCCTAAATCCGTTTTCGAAAACGTTAAACGTTAAAACTCTGATTGTATTTAGAGCCTTATAATTAGCCATAACTTACTATGACCAACCAAACATAAAACCTTGATTTTCAGTATCCTTTTATTTTAACACTTATAAATAGGCAGAAGAACGACGCTAACAGGCCCGCTAAGCATATATCATTAGGAGTCATCAGGGATAACACTTGTCGAGTTAGTCGTCTATTCCGTATATTCCTTTCCGCCAATGCTCAATATGCGGGCATCGCCCTGTCCTGGAAGTGGCTCATAGACGACAACCTCAACCTTTTTTTTGTTGTTATCCACGCATTCATAACGATAGTTTGTTCCAGCCACAACTTGGCGAGAAACCTTGTGGGGTTTCAGCTGCAAGTTGCTGTGCGACAGGACAACAGCCTTGAAGAGAGAATCCTGTCGTAAGTTTTGTACTCTTTCCGAATGCACCTTCCATTTGAGATCTTTGGGTGCTGGCGCATGATGCCATACCAATGATGATGGTCGCTAACGCCAATGTTTTTATTGTATTCATATTCTTTATGATTTTATATTTCTTAATTGTTACTTACCTATAGTGTATCTTACACCTACATTGAGATTGAAGTTCAGCGGTTTATCCTTGTAGATAGTCTGGAGCGAAGAATGGTCGTCTAGATAATAGCTTACGCCCGGCTCTGCATAAATACCGACATTGTCAAGCACGTCAAACTGCACGCCGAAAGCCGCATTTACAGACATTTGCAAAGGCTTGCTGTCAATGTTGACAGTCTCTTTCTTCTTTGTCGCATTATTGATGACATATTCTTTCGTGACATTTCCCGATACGCATTTTTCTGCAAGTACACCTGCTGAGCCATATAGACTGAACCTTTTGTATGACCATGCATTATATTTCATGTTGACAGGAATTCCTACATAGTTCAGCCTTTGCTCGCCCGTAAAGTAGTTCTCTTTTGTTCCGTCTTTCATGTCGGAGGAGAGGCGAGTGTATGTAAGTCCGCTTTCGATGCTCCAATGCTCGTTAAATGTGTATGCCACTTTCACACCAATGCGTACAGGCAAGCGGTGCTTGTATTCTGTCTTCACTTCCTTTCCCTGATTGAATATGTTGATGCCGAGCATAGGGCTGTCCTCCCAGTCAGAATCATCAGGACCAGTTGCAACAACAGGGTCGCCAATAGATGTTATGGTTCTTGATGACCCCATCGATCCCATTGCACTTGTACTTACAGTCCAACGTGGCGATGTGGACGAAGAGGCGTGACGCCTGGCGTCAGAGTTGTAAGCCACAAGACTGCCGTAATTGCTGTTGTGATGATAATTGTTTGCTTTCTTGCTCTCATTCTCACGTTTCGGCAAATTTTCTTTGTCGGCAGTTGTATTCGTTTCTTTTGAGCAGTTGGCATCATCCCCCTCATGGTTGTCAGACGCTGTTTCCAAAGATTTCTCATCATTAGCATAAGATGACAATGTATCAATGTCACCAACAGATTTGTGTACTACGGTCGTATTGATGCGTGGCATAGGTGAGTTGCAGGCAATAGGATTGTTGCCGTCGTCAGCAACGATATTGCCTTTAGGGGATGGCTCTGCTGGTGTATGTGCTATTTGTAGATTTGTCATTTCTGCTGGCGTTTGCTCATCGTTTGCGTATTCAGAATATATTGAATATCCTATCAACAAAGCCACGCTTGCAGCGGCAGCAGTATACGCTGTGCGCCGTAGCCAGTAGGTTTTGAAAAGTCTGCCGCCGTGCATATAGCCACCATTCTCATCAGTCGTTCCTTTGCGAATGTCCTCCCAAAGTCCTTTTGGTGCATCTTTCTCATAGTTGCCCAAACGGTCGTGTATGTCTTTTTGCCAATTATTTTTCATACATTAAATGGAATTGATGGTTCTATAATGTTTTATCTTCCGCGCCAGCATTGATTTGGCCTTGTGCAGCTGCGAAGCTGAAGTATTCTCCTTTATGCCGAGCAATTGGGCTATTTCCTTGTGACTCTTGTCGTCAATGACATAGAGATTGAATACAGTTCGGTATCCATCGGGCAACTCACGTATAAACTGATGAAGTACATCGGTAGGTATGTCCTCAGTCTCCATACTGTCGCCATCTGCAATGTTCATATCTTTATCATCGATACTATCAATGGGCAAACGGCTGTTATTGCGTACAAACTTCAGGGTCTCATTGAGAGTAATTTTTGCCATCCATGCTTTCAAAGACCCCTCTCCACGATACTTGAAACTATCCAGAAAAGTAAATATCTTGATGAACGATTCTTGTAGCACGTCCTTAATGTCTTCGTCTTCTGTGATGTAGCGCGAGCAGAGTGCAGACAGGTATCGCACATGCCTGCGATAAATCCACTCGGTGGCAGTATTGTCGCCATCGAGTGCCTTTCGCAACCATCGTTCCTCTTCCGTTTCTTTCCTGAATGTTAAGCCGAACATGAGGTTTATAGGGTTAAAAGCTTTGGAAACAGCGAAGTGCAAATGCCTTTACCATACAGCAAAAAGCATTTGCACTATCTCGTAACAACGAGTTTCTTATTTTGTTACTGTAACAAGTACCGTAGCAGTTTTTTTGTTTTTGTCTGTGATGGTGATAGTTGTGCTTCCAACCTTCACTCCCTTTATGGTAAGTTTGGCGTCCTTGACGGTAGTAGTGGCGATCTTATCATCTTTGCTTGCAGCCGTATAAGGTGTTGTACCTCCACTAATGTTTACAACATCTTCCTTACCAACCGCAATACTTGTCTTGGCTTTGTCCACGACAACACCATCAACCACGGTAATGCTCAAGCTGCCAGTCACCTTCTTGGAGTCAGTAACAAGAACTGTAGCCTTGCCAGCCTTTACTCCTTTTACCGTAATTGTAGCCTTGTCAACAGTTACGGTGGCGGTCTTGACATCGCTTGATTTAGCGGTGTAAGTACCATCTCCACCTGCTACCTTTACATTCTGTGTGCCGCCAACGGCAACTGAAACGGTTGAAGGATTGAACTTGATGGCGGGAGTGTTGTCATCATCGTCAGAGCATGAAGCAAATGCCATTGCAAATACGGCACAAACGATTAATGTTGCAAACTTAAAGAAATTCATTGATTTCATTTTATTCTATAATTTTGTCGTTTAACTTATGCGCCACGGCATGAGTATGCGTCCATCTACAGCCTTGGCACGATTGTTTTTTCGAGTACTCTCATTCCCTTAAATGAAGAGCAATGTAAAATCTTGCCTGGGAAAAATATTTTTTCGATTTTTATTCTATACGATGCAAAAATGACGGTGTTTCGGCATTGTACACCGATGTGACCGTATGCATTTTGAGCGACAGTTCGGCAGACTTTTTGCCACTGAACGACAGCCAATTGAGTTTTATCTTCAGTTCTTTAGGATGTTCCTTCCATAGTGAGTTGAGGTCAAATGCTATTAGTGCATCCCCCATTCTTCCGTTGGTGTCACCTTGGGCATTGTGGCGCAAGTCGAACTCATATACATTATCTTTGTTCACACTGCTCACAAGATTAATGACATGCTTGCTAGTTCCTCCCCACAATGTGCGTATACGGAGCGTAACATATCCGTCCTCGGCAACAGAAACCCAATCACGGACAATTTCAATAGGGTCATTTCCAAATGCTTTCGCATTTTTTTCTTCTGATCCTTGCGTCATTACTGGCTGTTTGGTACGGATGCTGTCAATCCAATTTACATACACACTCTGTTGGTTGCCTCCGTAGCTTCGTTTTTCTATTGTATAGTTCACCAAAGCCCTCACATTCTTGTCTCCAAACGGCGAGGCTTTCATATTGGTAGGTACAAGCGACGTTGATTCATCAAGTTGCATGAAGAAGCCGTCAGGCGCAGAAGGATACACCGTTACAAGGGCAGTTGGGCGCTGTAACACCTCATTGTTATCATTGTCATCGCATGAGTTCAGCGTGAGCGAACTGGCTATCAGACCTATTGCCAGAATTGTTTTCTTTGTTATTCTCATATTTCTTGCTTTTTACTTCTACTTATTAAATCATCAAAAAGCAAGAATCTTGCCTGTAAAAAGAGCTTTTTATGAGATTTATCCTTGCTCCAACAAGTTCTTCCAAGTATTTCTTACGTTCAAATATCATATTAGGGTACCATTTTTGATACTAGTATCATATTTTACACCGCAAAGATAACGTTTTTTATCTCGAAATACAGCATAAACAATGGAAAACTGCGTTTATCAAGTAAAAACAGCTAAACGTAGCATCGTAAACTACACAAAAATGCTTTTTAGAACAAAAGGGTATGACATGTAATCACCCCCTACGTTCAAGGGAGTCGCGTTTCAACCGTACCCCTTTATGGATTTCGTCCTATAACTTCCATTCACCACATTATGGGGTCGGTCAAAAGCGTCCCTTCCAACCCTTATTTCGTGATTCCTGATGTGGTCGGAAGTTAAATGCGTTAAATATTCACCTTTTCGTATCTAATCAGAATCCATATAGTCAGTTTTCTACCGTTTAGAGTGTATAACGCTGATAATCAACTGATAATAGATACGTTAATGATAGGTATGGGGTGAGTGTCCCGTCTCCCTGGTCACATACTAACGTTTGACGTTTTTGTTTTCGTATGCGTCAGGGGAGAGGGAAGGGGAGGAGGGAAGCCGGTCTTTGCGGCTAACTCTTTCCGAGTTCTTAGTCTTCTCGGATTATCCAGTCGCTAATCGTGCGCTGGGTACTATCGTAATTGACACCTATCTTGAACAGGCGCTTGCCATCGGCAGAATAGGGAATCAAATAGCCCTTTTCGTCTATCTGCCGGATCGCTTCCTCTGCAGAGCCATCATACTTGAGCTCAAAAACAAAGACGGCATCGGGCATATACACCACGGCATCGGCCCTGCCTACCGCACTATCCTCCTCGATCCGCATGTGGGCACCCATCAGGTTAAAGACGAGATAGAACACGGTCTGGAAATCGCGCTTGCTCTTGTTGCTCAGACGATTGGAGATGCTGGCAAGGTAGGCCTTCAGGCGAACCATCGCCCCCTCAACGTCTGCGTCATAAAGCTTTTCCAGGAAATCACCCACCAGACTGTTGTTGTCCAGGGATATGGGCGAAAGGTAGTTGGGCGCAAGGCTCTTGAGCATGCCTATCTTTACCTCTCGGTTAGGATATTCCAACGTATAGCGATGCAGTATTGGGTTGTACTTTTTGATGGTGAGGTAGCCGCTCTGATAGAGCAGCGGGAGCGCCGAGGTCATCATTTCGGGCGAAACATCAAAGTCGTCCACGTCACATGACTTCTTCTCAATATCCATCACGTTGACATGATATTTCTGCAACGTCTTGATCAGATAAGTTGGCGTACCCGAGCCAAACCAGTAAGGAGCAATCTTGCGTGCATTCAGCGCCTTCACCAGGCTGAAGGGATTGAAGACGTCCTCTGATTTCTCGCTGAAATGGTAGCCGTCATAGAATCGCGTCAACTCTGCCAGGCACTCCTCATACGTCATGCCAAGGGCTTCGCCCAATGCCTCAACATCCGGTTTCATCTGCGTAGTAAGTTCCGTCTTGCTAATGCCGCAGATGGCCGAATACTGGTCGAACATGCTGATATTGTCGAGGTTGTTGAGCTCGCTGAAGATGCTTAGTTGCGAAAACTTGGTGATACCCGTGATGAAACAGAACTCCAGGTATGGGTCGAGCATTTTCAAAGGACTGTAGAAGTTCTGCATGATGCGGCGAAGTGGTTGCAGGTTTTCCTTCTCATGCACCACGTCCAGCAAAGGGGCGTCGTATTCATCGATGATGACAACTACTTTCTCGCCCGTCTGCTCGTAAGCTTTCTTCACCAGGTCTTTCAAGCGAAGGTTTGCGTCCACCTGATGAGTCTTATATCCCCAAAGTGCCTCCTGCTCCTCAAGCATGTCAGCCAAATATCTTTCCAGTTGCTCCACACCCATGTGCTTGGCACCGCTCAGGTCGAAATGAAGCACAGGATGCTTCACCCATTCCTTCTCGTAATCGGCAATGGCCAATCCCTCGAAAAGTTCTTTTCTTCCCTCGAAATAGGCTTGAAGGGTAGAGGCAAAGAGCGACTTGCCGAATCGTCTTGGACGACTCAGAAAGACGTATGACATCTGTTTTTCCCGGAAATCCGCGATGTATTGTGTCTTGTCTATATAGAGATAACCTTTCTCGCGTATCTTCGAGAATGTCTGTATTCCTACGGGATATTTGTTGACTATTTTTGCCATATTCCACTCGCTTTGCATTTTGCGCTACTAAGTTACGAAGAAAAAATGAAATACTCAAGCATATATACTATTTTTAAGCTAAAATCTCGTGGCAACGTGGCCATTCTGCCGCAATCGCAAGTTTCCACCTGCCACGATCGTAAGTTATCGTCAGGCCCGGAGATAAGTTATCACCAAGCATGGAGGTAACTTACCCTTAGGCATGGAGACAAGCTGCCCTTGGCAGGGTTTGGGCTGAGTCCACAAAATGTTAGAAGACGAATGTCATAAAGCGCTTGGTGTTTGCAGCCTTCTGTTTCAGTTCGTCCTCCATTCTCCGCATTGCCATCTTGAAGAAGAAGCGGACGAGGTGTTCGTCGGTTGCTTCTGTTCGAATCATACGAAGGGCGGAGATGTATTCTTGGCGTGCTTCGGACGGGATGATAAGAAGCGGGTGGCCTGATCGCAAAAGGATATAGTTGCTGACGAGTCTTCCTGTCCTGCCATTTCCGTCGCGAAACGGATGAAGGTATTCATAGAAGCCATGAAAGCGGGCGGCAAGTATCATGGGGTGGACTGCGGCTGAGGCGATAGCCTTTTCTGTGGATTCCAATAATTTGGGAACTTTGGCTATAAGCTGCTCATGGTCGCCAAAGACAGTGTCCCCTGCCGCCATATCTGTGGTGGTGTATTCGCCCGGTATTGCCTCAGGAGAGCGATAAGAAATGGTGTGAAGAGTGACTCGCTTGTTGATTTCTTTCAGCAATGCTTCGTCGAGCGGGTGTTGCGCGTTTTGCATCACATACTCGAACGCCTCAAAGTGGTCGAGCATTTCGAAGGCCTCGAAAAGGGTTTTTCCCGCAGGAATCATACCCAGCCCTTTCTCCTTCAGCTCGCGGGTGTCATCCACGGAAAAAGAGTTGCCCTCGATGGCGCATGAATGTGTAGAAAAGAGCACTTCGTTATATTTAGTGTACTCTTCTCTATCCATCTTGTTGATGATAAGCGCTTGATACTTACACCTTAGGCTCTCATATAGCTTTATTTCCTCTTCGAATGCCATAGACGTGGTTTTTGTCTTATGCAAAGATAGTGCAAACCGAATGCAGAATATTAAGCTTGCTTGAATATTTTGCTGAGGTGCAGCCTATCTTCTGCAAAGTTAGTGCAAACCGAGAACAATACAAAAAGAATCACATACTTTTTTATATTTTGTGCGAAAATGGAGCGGCAGGGTTTGTTTCCATACCGTTTGCTGCTAACGAAGGGCGCCCTGTGCAGCGAGTATGGCAAACAACAATGCTACATCATTTCTCTTTTAAACCAAAGTTCAAATACGCTATCAGCAAGGAATATGCCCTCTTTTTCTATGGTGATGATCTCTTTGTCCACCAAGCTTTTCTTTATGCGGTCTATATTTGACTTGCTGCCCAGAGGGTATGTTTCTGAGACCGCCTGGGTGGTAAATCCAGCATGTATGCCTTGGCACAAAAGGCGAATGAAGTTGAGCTGATAGGTGGTGAGCCCCTCGGTCTGTTGTATAAAGAGACCGCTGCTTTGTTCCAGCAGGGCTTTCAGACCTTCCTCGAAACTTTCCTCATTTACTTCTTTCTCTGTTTCGGCCATCACGTTCCAGGCCAGTTGCTGCACATAGGAAGAGTAATTCTTCACCACTTGGCATATTCTGCCAGCATACGCTTCGCTTATCTTCTTGCCATACTTCTCGAATCGGGAACAAATGAAGGGGACCCAATATTCCGTAGGGATGCATTTGAGATGGATCATCTCGCCAAACTGGTAGAAAGGCATACGGCGACTTTGGAATATATTCTCCATCAGATGTTTCTTGCTGCCACCAACCGACATACCATATACAAAAGCTTTTTCCATCACCTTTTCTCCTTTATTCGATTAGGCTACAAAGGTAAGCAAAAAAGATGGAGTTCACAAGTCTGTGGACCACAACATTGTGAACTTGGTCGGAAAATCGGCTTTTGGCGCGAGGAGCGGGACGGGGAGAGGTCAGCTGCGCCGTTCTGTCTCAAGCAGTTGTCTTTTGGCATCCAGTCCGCCAGCGAAGCCTGTCAGGGAATGGTTGGACCCGATAACGCGATGGCAGGGAATGATGATGCTGATGCCGTTGGCGCCAATGGCTTGTGCCACGGCTCTTGCGCCTTGGGGGTTGTTGAGGCTGAGGGCAATGTCTTGGTAGGTGCGCGTCTCGCCGTATGGTATCTCGCACAACGCCCGCCATACTTGCTGTTGAAACGCTGTGCCGACAGGGTGTGTCTTGAGGTCGAAAGTCTTGCGATCGCCAGCAAAATACTCGTCAAGTTGCCTCTTGGCGCTCTCCAAGACTTCCGACGTAGCCTCGGTCAACGCAGCGTCCAGGTGCCTTATGAGTCTGCGCCTGTTGCGCTCGGCGCGTGGACTCTCGCGCCAGTCGCAAAGGCACAATTCGTCGTCAATGGACGCCAAGGTGATTTCCCCGCAAGGAGCGCAATAGTGCTGAAAATGTATGGTCTTTCTCATTCCTTCTTGCTCAAGACATAGACCCTTGTTTCGCAAGGGTTGAGGCTGCCCACGCTCAAGGTGTTCTCTATTTCCCCTTCGGTCTGCGACCATATTTCGCGGCAGATGTACCGGGTGTTGGCTTTCAGATAAATGGCCGTGAGGGGAATGGCTGGTACGCTCGCTGCCGAGGTGGCGCGATTGGTGATCGAGACGGCTATGCGACTGTCTGTCAGGTCTTTGACAAATACGTCATAGCCCGAGGGGGAATAGTCGGTGGTGCCTGTCGAAAGGACTTCCATGTATTCGGCCTGCTGGCCCAGCGCGTCTTGGTTGATGGCGAGGATTTCCTGGTTGGTCAACGTCTGCACGTCGGCTTCGGTGATGAGCGGGTGGGGCATGGGCTGGTCGCTATTTGCCTCGCCCTTAGGGGCCTCGCGCAGGTCGCAGGTCAGGGCCAGAGGACTTGCCAACATGCTCCACAAGGACATCTGTGTGCGTGCCTGCGCGTCGGTCAGTCCTGTGATCTTTCCTCCGTTGGTTTGATGCTCCGCCGTATTGTTGCTGGGTCCTCCGAGGCCATGAAGACCAATGCACATCATGTCGAGGTCGTTGAAGTGGTTCACGCCGGCATACATCCAGAGGCGGCGGGTCTCGTCCACACCTCCTATCACGCCCGGACGCGACGGGTTGCCAATCCAGTCCTCGCGCGCATCACTTGTCGATCGCCAACTGCTACCACCTGCGGCGGCTCCCCACGTCCAAGGCTGGGTCTTTCCCCATTCGCAGATATTATACACGAAAGGCACTTCGCCCTTTGCCTTGCGCGTCTCGTTGAGGGCAGCCACGGCTTCGCCCATCCGCGTGTAGCTCACCTTGGTGCTCGCCTCACTATTGCAATAGTCGTATTTGAGCATATCGACACCCCATGAGTCGAACAAGGCAAGATGCTGGCTCTCAAAGCCATAGGACCCAGGCTGATAGTTCTCGCAGGTCATGCTGCCCGCATCACTATAGATGCCGATCTTCAGTTTGCGGTTGATCGCCTTCAAGGCAGTCTTCAGGCCGCTAATGCCTTCGGGAAACTTTGTGGGGTCGTATGTGAGTTTTACTTTGTCGCTTTCCTGCGTTGCCCAGGCATCGTCGAGGACAATGGTGTTGAATCCCGCGTCTATCAATCCGTATCTCTCCATGCCTTTGGCTATCTCTACCATCTTGTCGTGGCTGATGGCACGGGCAAACCAGTTCCATGTGAGCCAGCCCATCATGGGGGTGGCCGACTGCAAGTGGCTGCTGACGACCAGCCGGATCTTGGCTTGCTTTTCTTCGCCATCCGCACCCACGAGGTTTACCGTGTAGGCGTATTCGCCCTCTGCTTTTGGGGCAACGCCTGCCACATACTTGTATTTGTTGCCCGTCTCGATACGGTCTTCTTTGAGCGAAAGCGTTGATATTGAGCCAAAATCTACACTCGACACGGTCTCGCCTTCGTGGGTAGTCAACTTGTGGAGATATTGAGCTCCGGGCAGCGCATACATAAGGGACGCACAGGGCATGGAGGCTGCTGCAGGGTCGATGATCTCCCATGCAGAATTGGTGTCGCTTGCAGTCCAAAGGTTGAGCATGCTGCCGTCCTCTATGCCGCCTGTGAAATTCCATGCTGGCGAAGATGTGCTCGGGTCTGCTACTGAGCCCGGAATGATGGCTATCGTTTCATCCGAAAGGCAAAGCAGTTGCCAAGTATTGGCTTCGTCTGCATGGGCAGTATATCTTACATGGCTGTTGGTGGTAGTTTTTGCATTACCACCATTCTGTGCTATCGTATAATAGATGTAGCAGTTGGCTGTTTGGTCGTAAATGTAGTACTGGCCATACGTTTTCTCGATGAATATAAATTTGTCGGCTTTGCTTCGATGGGTAGTATGCGACAGGTTCTCCTCCGTTTTCTTGACAAAAGCGGCAGGCGTGTGTAAAATATAAGGATATTGCCTTTCGGCGTCCACGCTTATGCTGGGTGTGAAAAGCTGGATGAATTTTACGTCTATTTGGTAGTTGGCGTTGTCCACGGTAACTTTGGCCACATAGCCGCCACCCACTTTTACCTTCACGTTTGCAGTCTCAAGTTTCGCCGACTTGATGTGCGAATCGCCTTGGGCGTTCAGACCACGAAATTCCTGACCGTTGATGATGACAACGGCTTCGCTGGGCATACCGTCGCTAAAGAGGGTGTAGTCATGCTCGGCATCTGCTTCGTCTATTCTCTCCTCCCAACTGCTTGCCTTCGGGCGAAAGTGACAATAGGTTTTGGCAGAGGAGGACGTTTGGGTTGCGACATTCCCAGCAATGGTATTCAAAGCTAATGCCAGTATGTATGCCACAAATAGTTTTTTTCTCATTTTGCTTTTGCTATTTTATTCTGTTTGGCCGCGAAGTGTCCTTGAATTTTTTTGGCAGCAATACCTATCAACGACCTTTGGGAGAACAAAGGTAAGTAAAAGCGTTGGGATTCTTTCTTTTCTGCGGAAAAACATGCTTGTAGGTTGCCCAAAAAATGAAGTTAACTTCATAGGCCCACGAAGTTATATTCATAGGCCTACGAAGTTATATTCATCGGCCTACGAAGTTAACTTCATTTTTTACCCCACTTTTGAGGCCAGCTCGCATGGAATGAGCAGGTAGGCAGTTGGGCGTAGGAAACGCGGCTGTTCTTATGGGACTCTCCATCCCGAAGCCATCCCGAGACCATCCCGAAGGATTGCCGGTTGGGTTTCGGGCCTTGCCAAAGAGAGCAGGCGGGGCTTTTCCCTCCGTCTGACCCCTTTCTTTGCCCATTCTGCCCTTTCTTTTCGTCTTTCCAGCCCTATATATAAATAAGGAGAAAATTATCCATATAATATTAAGGAGAAAAGATCTCCCAATGGTGGCGGGCTCCGACCGATCGTACCTTCGTGCCTTTCGTTTGTCCCACAACCCAGTATTTCCTCTTCGCGTTCCCCGTTTTTCCTCTCCAACGCATCATTTTCCTACCCCGTCAACCTGCTTTTCCTCCCTGGCATCCCTGTTTTTCTTCTTTTTCACCCCTTATTCTCCTCAGATCGGCCCTCATCGCAAGCGAATCGCAACCTCCCGCTTTTCCTCCGTTTTCCCTCCTTTTTTCCTTGAATGCCCTATATTAGCCTTGTTTTTGTCAAATAACGCGAAAAACTACCAACTTTCGCAAACTTTTCTTTCGAAACATTTGGAGGGTATTAAAAAACACCGTACCTTTGCACCCGCTTTTCCGAACAAAGCACACGCCGAGAAAGGGAGAGCG
>OOBO01000957.1_pt1 | contig 21845 bp, 18 predicted proteins | sample 1671031 | NCBI WGS metagenome assembly OOBO01 (sample SAMN06348115, study PRJEB24527) | human gut metagenome | biome: human gut; feature: ankylosing spondylitis patient; material: feces | host: Homo sapiens | place: China | collected 2015-10 | reverse complement strand
ATCATATAGAAATTCCTCCATAAATAAATTATACATACCTGTTTATATTTTACAGGATGAAAAGCAATTTTGCAAGTCCTGTTCGGACTTTTTTGCGGGAAAATTGATATTTTTTGTCCAATTTACAGCGCTGCGTACCCTTGGGCCAGCGCGGCGGCGTCCTCGGCCTGGGTCCCGGCGGATTCACAGATGATCGTCGGGGCCAAATGACGCTCCTTGAGCAGCGCCAGCAGCGGTGCGTGGGGCGGGCCGAACGCTGTATCCGCAAAGGTCAGATGGCACTTCTCGCCGCCCTTGGTGTAGGCAATGCGGGAAAAATGCGCGTGGAAATGCACGGCGCGGTCATCCCCCAGCCGCGCGGCCAGCGTGTCCAGCAGGGCGGCGTAGTCCGCGGCGGCGGTGGCGTCGGCAAACTGCACGCCGCAGCTGCGGGCGTACAGGTGCCCGAAGTCGATGCAGGGCGTAATGCGCGGGTCGACCTCGCATAGAGCCAGCACCTCGTCCAGCGTGCCGAGCTGGTTGACCTTGCCCATCGTCTCGGGGCAGAGGATGCAGTCCTCAAACCCGGCCTCGTCGCAGGCTTTGACAGCGCGGGCCATCGTATCCAGCGCCTTTTCCAGCGCCTCCTCCCGGCTCTGCTTGCCGCAGGAGCCGGAATGGAAGATGACGCGCCGCCCGCCCAGCGCCTTGACGAGGGCGCAGCTTTGCAGCAGGTAGTCGATGCTGTGCAGCCGCTTGTCCTCCTCGAGGCTCGACATACTGATGTAGTACGGCGCGTGGACGGACAGGGCAATGTCCCGCTCGGCACAGGCGGCACCGAGCGCAGCGGCCTTGTCGTGGGCCAGCCGCACGCCGCGCCCGCACTGGTACTCAAATGCCGTCAAGCCAAAGCCCGCCGTGTAGGCGGCGATGGCGGCGGGGTCAAACTTTTTGACTGTGTAGCTGTCGGCCAGACCGGCTGTGCCGAAGCGCGGGGTATCATTCATACAGCTTGCCGCCCTTCTGATAGTATTTGTCGATCCAGTACGGCTCAAACTTGCGCTTTAACAGCACAAATTTGTTCTTGTCGTGGTTCGTGCGGGGCATCAGGTAGAGGCACGGGCAGCCGTACAGCCCGGCGGCCATCCGGTCCGCAAAGATCTGGTCGCCGACCATGGCCATTTCGCTCTTTTTGCAGCCCAGGCGGCGGCGCGCCACCCGTAGGCCGATGGTGAACGGCTTGCAGGCCAGCGGCACCCAGTCCAGCCCGATGCGCTCGGCAAAGGGGCGCACGCGCTTGGCCGTATTGTTGGACACGATGGTCAGGCGTATGCCGGCTGCGCGCATCTCGTCCAGCCACGCCTGCACGGTGTGCTCCAGCACCTGACTGTTGTCAGCGGTCAGGGTGTTATCCACGTCGAGCACGAGGGCTTTGATGCCGTGTGCCGCGAGAAAATCCGGGTGGATGCACTCGATGGTTTTGAAGATGTATTCAGGGGTTAGAATCATGGTGGTGACCTTTATAAGGGTAATGAGTGGTTACGGCAGCGGCCAGCGGCGGCATGAGGGCATGCCGCCCTACGATGCACAATTCCGCAGGACGTAGGGCGGGGTGCCCTCACCCCGCCGCACCGACGCCTGCACGTAAAATAAAAGTGCAGGCCCGCGCGTAACGCGAACCTGCACAGTCGTTCGTTGTAAGATACCTTACTTAAACTTGCGCTTGCGGGCAGCCTCGGACTTCTTCTTGCGCTTAACGGAAGGCTTCTCATAAGCCTCGCGCTTGCGGACCTCAGCTAACACGCCGCTGCGAGCAGTGCTGCGCTTAAAACGGCGCAGAGCGCTCTCGAGGGACTCGCCCTCTTTGACACGGATCTCCGACATCTTCTTCCCTCCCTTGACCTGAGACAGGAGTTTGCCGGTCAAATACTATTAACCAGTAAAAAAGATTATACTATATTGACCCCCTGCCTGTCAACAACAATTTTCGCTAAAATGAAAATTTTTATATTGTTCATATTTAGGACTCTTTACCCCAGCACCGTGTGCCACACCCACAGTGCACCGTAGATTACGGGCTGATGCAGCATGTAGACCAGCAGCGTATTGCGCCCGGTGGCACATAGAGGACGCAGCGCGACGGGCGGCTCTCCCCTGCCGGGACGCCACAGCCGCGCCAGAAACACCCCGCACCAGAACAGGAACACCCACGGAAGGATCGGAAAGTAATCCGCCGATGCGAACTGTGTCAGATCCGGGAGACCCAGCCAGAACCAGTTCGTCTTGTACAGCCCCGCAGGCACCGCACAGAGCCGCCAATTCTCGAAGCCCAAATACCCTTCGGGCAGTTGGTTCGTCAGCGCAAACAGCGCCGCAGACGCCGCCAGGCCCACACCCGCGGGCAGGCGCTGCAAAAGCGGATAGACCAGGCAGGTCAGCAGCACGGCGGCAGCGTTCAGGTGCAGAACGCCGAACCAGATCGCCTCCGACGGCATGAACACCGCGGTCACAAACGTCAGCACAGCCGCGCAGCCCGCCACGATCAGCCCGTTCTTTGCGGGCCGCTTTGCCAGCGGGAAGCTGAACCCAGACAGCAGAATAAAGCTCCAACAAATATATTGCTGCCACACATGGCAGCCGGGGGCCCAGATGTTGTACCAGCTGCTTTCGTGGCCGAACACATACACCCAGTCGTACATGGCATGGTAGGCCAGCATGTTCAGCAGCGCCAGCCCGCGCAGGGCGTCGGGCAGCCACATACGGCTGGTTTTGGTGCGCAGTACAGGCATTTTACCGCCTCTTTTCCAAAGATTTACTGTAACACTATTCTAGCACACCCGCGCGCGGCTTGCAATCGCGCGGGTTTTGCGGTACAATAAATCAGATAAAGGAGTGTGAAGGTATGAAGGACATCCGCCTTGTGGCGTTGGACCTTGACGGGACAGTTTTCAACGATAAAAAAGAGATCACCCCGCGCACGCTGGCGGCTATCCGCGCAGCCTGTGCACGCGGCGTGGCGGTGCTGCCCGCCACCGGGCGTACAGCCAGCGGCATCCCCGCGGCGTTCACGTCCATCCCCGGCGTGCGGTACGCGCTGACCTCCAACGGAGCCAGCGTCGTTGACCTGACAACGGGCGAACAGCTGGTGAACCAGCCGTTCGGGACCGAGCAGGCATTGAAAATTTACGATCTTCTTGAGCAGGGCGGCGGCATGATGAGCATTTTCATCGGCGGCAAAAGCTACACGACCCGCGCAAACGCCGAGAACCACATGGATGTGGTGCCCGAAAACCTGAAAAGCTACTTTCGCACGACCCGCATTGAGGTAGACGACATGCACGCGACGCTGCGCACCCACGCGCATGAGATCGAAAAGTACAGCCTGATCTACCACGACGAGGCCGAGCGCGACGCCGCCTGGCGTGCCATCGAGGCCGCCTGCCCCGGCGTGGAGGTGACGTCCAGCCTGCCCCGCAACATGGAGGTCAACGCCCCCGGCGTGACGAAGGGCAGCGGTCTGCTGGCGCTGGCGGCACACCTGGGCCTGACCCGCGCGCAGACGATGGCCGTGGGCGACTCCGGCAATGACCGCGCGATGATCGAAGCGGCGGGTCTGGGTGTGGCCATGGGCAACGCCACCGACGACATCAGGGAAATTGCCGATGTCACGACGGATGACAACAATCATGACGGTGTGGCAGCGGCTATAGAAAAATACGTATTGTAAAATAGCAATAAAATATACGAGAGGTAAATTTATGAAAAATGTTCTGGTTGGTCAGTCGGGCGGCCCGACTGCCGTCATCAACTCCAGTCTGGCGGGCGTCTATGAGACCGCCAAGGCTTGCGGCGCACCCCATGTCTACGGGATGCAGTACGGCATCGAGGGCGTGCTTGAGGGCAAGCTCATCGATCTGGACACCGTGCTGGGCGACAAAATGGACATTGAGCTGCTCAAGCGCACGCCGTCCAGCTTTCTGGGCAGCTGCCGCCACAAGCTGCCCGACCCCACCGTTGACGAGAAGCCGTTTGTGCAGCTGTTTGAGCTGTTCCAGCAGAACGACATCGGCGCGGTGTTTTACATCGGCGGCAACGACTCGATGGACACGATCTCCAAGCTGAGCGCCTACGGCAAGACCGTCAACAGCGAGATCCGCTTTATCGGCGTGCCCAAGACCATTGACAATGACCTGATGCTGACCGACCACACCCCCGGCTACGGCAGCGCGGCGAAGTACATCGCCACGATCCTGAAGGAGGTCATCTGCGATTCCAGCGTCTACGACCTGCGCAGCGTGACGGTGGCAGAGATCATGGGCCGCCACACCGGCTGGCTGGCTGCTGCCGCCAGTTTGGCTGCCGGTCCGGACTGCAACGGCCCAGACCTGATCCTGCTGCCCGAGTGCCCCTTTGACGAGGAGGCGTTCCTCAAGCGCGTGGCCGAGCTGGAAAAAGAGCGCCACAATGTTATTATCGCGGTCAGCGAGGGCGTCAAGAACAAGGACGGCGTTTTCCTGTGCGATCTGGTCTCCACGGCAGGTCAGCTGGATGCCTTCGGCCACAAGGCCATCCTGAGCGGCACGAGCCGCTATCTGGCGGACCTGATCCGCGTCCGCCTAGGCTGCAAGACCCGCGCTATCGAGTTTTCTACGCTGCAGCGCTGTGCCAGCCATCTGGCCAGCCGCACCGATGTGACCGAGGCCTACCAGGTCGGCGGCGCAGCGGTGGAGGCCGCCATGCGCGGCGAGACCGCCAAGATGGCCGCCATCAAGCGCCTGAGCGACCAGCCCTACCGCGTAGAGACCGAGATGGTCGATGTGACGAAGGTCGCGAACTTTGAGAAGAAGGTCCCCGCCGATTGGATCACCGAGGACGGGATGCACGTCAACGAGAAGTTCGAGCGCTACGCCCGCCCGCTCATCCAGGCCGAGCTGTCGCCGATCTACATCAACGGCGTGCCGCGGCATATTCATCTGTAATTTTGAAAAAATAAAAACGGAGCACCGTATGAAAATGCGGCGCTCCGTTTTTTGCTGCTGTAGGGGCCGGCGTCCTCGACGACCCGGGAGGCTTGCGGTGGCCGCACATGACCCGGCGGGGTGAGGGCATGCCGCCGCAGGGGTGTTGAGGTTACCCGGAGAGCCCGTCGGAATCCCTCCGGCCCTGCGGGCCACCTCCCTTTGACAAGGGAGGCTTAGACGCAAAAAGGACCCGCATTTCCGCGGGTCCTTCCAAATCATATCAATACAGACGAAATCAGCCGGAGACCTTTTCCTTCAGGCGGCCGCTGGCCTTGAAGCCGGGGATGGCCGTCGGCTCCAGCTTGCTGGTGACCTTGGTCTTGGGGTTGGTGAAGTTCTTGGTCTGGCGCTCACGCATCTCGAAGCGGCCAAAGCCTGCGATGGTGACCTTGTCGCCGCTCTTGAGGACATCGCCGATGGTGCCGAAGATGCCGTCCATAACCTTCAGCAGCGGTCATGTTGGAGTCGTTGGCAACCTTGGTAATCAACTGAGATCTCGTCATGATATTTTTAACTCCTATCCTTATAGGCACACAATTGCCCGGTATTATTACGCTATTATTATAGAGAAAATTGTGCGCAGAATCAAGAGTTTTTTCGGAAATCAAACGTTTTTCGGCAAAAACTATAAAATTTTCGCGATCATCTCGTCAAAAAGTGACATTTGGCAAAAAATGCACGTTCCATGCAAAAATATTCTGGACGGGCAAAGTCTTACAGTCCCATGCGGGCGGCGGCAGGGCGCATCCAGCTTGACGTACCGGCTGGTGCGGCCCCCGGACATGGCGTCGTCGGTGAAGGTCAGGTAGCAGGTGCGGTCCGCATCGGCATAAGCCAGCGTCAGCCCGCCGTCAAAGGTCAGCGAGAAGTCGCCCGCCGGGGCGGCAGGTCGGGTCAAAGCAGACGTCCACGGCCTGCTCTGCGCCGTCGCGGCTGACGGCCAGGCAGACGTTGTGCCCGCGGCCCTGCCTGATGTAGTCGTAGTCACCGGGGAAAAGGTTCTCTCCCCCACCGCCTGCGGGCGGAGCCCCCTCGCAGAAGGGTCAAGAAAAAACAAAAACCGCATCCTTGCGGACGCGGTTTGTTTGCTGCTTACTTATTCCCCTTTCGCCGCTTCGCGGTGCAGGTTCGCAATGTCCACCAGCTCCATCTGGCTGATGTCATGGTCACCGCGCAGGGCGTCGACGAGGACGCGGGCAGTGTCCATGGCCGTGATGGTCGGGATGGACAGCTCCGTTGCCTTGCGGCGGAACTTGACGGAGTCACGGTGCGGGTCGCGGCCATGCGGACTCGTCGAGATGATGTAGTCGACCAGACCGCTCTCCAGCAGGTCGATGACGTTGGGGCGCGCGCCGCTCATCTGACGCACAACGCTGCAGGGCACCATCTCGCTGTTCAGGAACCTGGCGGTGCCGGGCGTGCCGTAGATCTTGTAGCCGTAGTCGTGCAGCTTCCAGGCAAGCTCGGCGGCCTCGGCCTTGTCGCTGTCCTTGACCGAGATGATGACGCAGGAGCCGGGGCCGGGCGTCTTGAACTGGTAGCCAGCCGCGACCAGACCCTTCATCATGGCCTCGTGGAAGGAGGGCGCAATGCCCAAGACCTCGCCGGTGGACTTCATCTCGGGGCCGAGCATCGTGTCAACGCCGTGCAGCTTTAAGAAGCTGTAGACGGGCACCTTGACGGCGTAGTACGGACTCTTGCCGTTGCGCCACAGGCCGGTGCCGTAGCCCATGTCCTTGAGCTTCTCGCCCAGCGTGCAGCGCACGGCCAGGTCGACCATCGGCACACCGGTGACCTTGGAGATGTACGGCACGGTACGGGACGAGCGGGGGTTGACCTCGATGACGTAGACACGATCATTCTGGACGGCATACTGCACGTTGACCAGGCCCACGACCTTCAGCTCGCGGGCAAAGCGGCCCGTGTAATCGACCAGCGTGTCAATGACCTTCTGGCTGAAGGTGTACGGCGGGTAGACGCAGATGGAGTCGCCGGAGTGCACGCCCGTGCGCTCGACCTGCTGCATGATGCCGGGCACCAGATAATCGGTGCCGTCGCAGATGGCGTCGACCTCGCACTCGGTACCCAGAATATACTTGTCCATCAGCACGGGATGGCTCATGTCAACGTGCTTCGTGATAACGCCCATGTACTCGATGACATCGGCGGAGTTGTAGGCGACGATCATGTTCTGGCCGCCCAGAACGTAGGACGGGCGCATCAGGACGGGATAGCCGACCTCCTGCGCGGCCTGCAGGGCCTCGTCCAGCGTAAAGACGGTGCGGCCCTCCGGGCGGGGGATGCCGCAGCGCTCCAGCAGCTCGTCAAAGCGCTCACGGTCCTCGGCCTCGTCGATGGCGTCGGCGGGCGTGCCCAAAATCGGCAGGCCGATGTCGTCCATGTGCTTGGCCAGTTTGATGGCGGTCTGGCCGCCGAACTGCACAAGGCAGCCGTCCGGTTTTTCGGTCTCGATGATGTGGTCGACGCTCTCGGGGTTCAGCGGGTCAAAGTACAGGCGGTCACCGGTATCAAAGTCGGTGGAGACCGTCTCGGGGTTATTGTTGACAAGGATGGCCTCGCAGCCGTGCTGCTTCAGCGTCCAGACCGCGTGGACCGAGCAATAGTCAAACTCAATGCCCTGACCGATGCGGATGGGGCCGGAGCCGAAAACAAGGACCTTCTTCTTGTCGGGGTCGCTGCGCTCGGCAATGAACGGCTTCGCTTCGTTGTCCTCGTCGTAGGTGGAGTAGAAATACGGCGTCTTGGCGGCAAATTCTGCGGCGCAGGTATCGACCATCTTGAACGCGGCCTTCGGGGCCTCGGGCAGGGTGTCCACGCCCGCCAGACGCTTGATCGTTTTGTCGAGGAAACCGAACCTCTTGGCATTCAGGTACTTTTCCGTCGTCAGCTCGCCGTTTTTCAGGCCCATCTCAATGTCGGCCAGATGCTGCAGCTTGTCAAGGAACCACCAGTCGATCTTGGTGATGTCGTAAATGACGTCGTGCGCCACGCCGCGCTTGAGGGCCTCGTAGACGCAGAACGCGCGCTCGGAGTCCTGCACATGCAGGTGCTCGATGACTTCTTCCGTCGTCAGCTTCTCGAAATCGGGCAGCGTCATCGTGTCCAGGCCGAGCTCGGTGGAGGAAACGGCCTTCATCATGGCGTGCTCAAAGTTGTTGCCGATGGCCATGACCTCGCCGGTGGCCATCATCTGGGTGCCCAGAGACTTGTCGGCGTAGACGAACTTATCAAAGGGCCACTTCGGGTACTTGACCACGATGTAGTCCAGGGCAGGCTCAAAGCAGGCGCAGGTCTTGCCGGTGACATCATTGGTGATCTCGTCCAGCGTATAGCCGATGGCGATCTTGGTGGCCACCTTGGCAATGGGATAGCCGGTGGCCTTGGAGGCCAGAGCGGAAGAACGGGACACACGGGGGTTGACCTCGATGACCGCGTAATCGTAACTGTCGGGCTTCAGGGCAAACTGGCAGTTGCAGCCGCCCTCGATGCCCAGCTCGGTGATGATATCCAGTGCGGCGGTGCGCAGCATCTGGTACTCGTGATCGGTCAGGGTCTGGGAGGGAGCCACGACCACGGAATCGCCGGTGTGGATACCGACGGGGTCCAGGTTCTCCATGTTGCAGACGGTGATCACGTTGCCCTTGTGGTCACGCATCACCTCGTACTCGATCTCTTTCCAACCGGCGATGCACTTTTCCACCAGGATCTGATGGATGGGGGAAAGACGCAGGCCGTTGGTGCCGATCTCGATGAGCTTTTCCTTGTTTTCGCAGATGCCGCCGCCGGTACCGCCCATGGTAAAGGCAGGGCGGACGATGACAGGGTAGCCGATGCGGTCTGCACAGGCCAGCGCATCCTGCAGGGTCTCCACGACCTCAGAGGGGATGATGGGCTGGTGCAGCTTTTCCATCGTCTCCTTGAACAGCTCGCGGTCCTCGGCGCGGTCGATGGTCTCAGGCTTGCAGGCCAGCAGGCGGATGCCGGTGCGGTCCAGATAGCCGGAACGGGCCAGCTCCATGGAGAGGTTCAGGCCCATCTGGCCGCCCAGGTTGGGCAGAACGGAGTCGGGCTTCTCGATCTCCAGGATGCGCTCCACCACCTCAAGGGTCATGGGCTCGATATAGACATGATCGGCCACATCGGGGTCGGTCATAATGGTAGCGGGGTTGGAGTTGAGCAGAACGGTCTCAATGCCCTCTGCTTTCAGGGCGCGGCACGCCTGGGTGCCGGAGTAGTCGAACTCAGCGGCCTGGCCGATGATGATGGGGCCGGAGCCGATGACCAGCACCTTTTTGATTCTGGGGTCCTTGGGCATTTCAGCGCACCTCCTTTTTTGCTGCTTTGACATTGTTCAGGAAGCGGTCGAACAGAAACTCCGTATCCTTGGGGCCGCCGTTGGCTTCCGGGTGGAACTGGACTGTGAAGCAGTTCCACTTCTTGTACTTGATGCCCTCGCAGGTGCCGTCGTTGGCGTTCACCTGTGCCACCTCGCCCATCTCGGCGGGCAGCTCCTCGCCCACGACCGCATAGCCGTGATTCTGGCTGGTGATGAAGGTGCGGCCCGACTCAAAATCAGTGACAGGCTGGTTGGCACCGCGGTGGCCATACTTCAGCTTCATGGTCTTGGCACCGGCGGCCAGAGCGCTGAGCTGGTGGCCCAGGCAGATGCCGAAGGTGGGGATGCCCAGCGCAAAGATCTGCTTCAGGTTCTCAATGATTTCCACCGGCTCGGCGGGGTCGCCGGGGCCGTTGGACAGCATGATGCCGTCCGGGTTCAGGGCAGCCACTTCCTCAGCGGTGGCAAAGGCAGGCATCACCGTTACCTTGCAGCCGCGCTTGACCAGGCAGCGCACGATATTGCGCTTGCAGCCGTAGTGCATCAGCACGATGTGGGTCTCGCCCTTCTCGTTATAGACCTCGGGCTTCTCACAGGTCACGCTCTTAACGGCATCCGTCACGGCATAGGCGCGGATGGTCTCCAGCAGCTTCTCCGTCTCGGCCTTGTTGGCAGGGTCAGCGGGGTCAAAGGTGGTCAGGATGGCACCGTTCATCACGCCGCTCTCCCGGATGATGCGGGTCAGGTGGCGGGTGTCGATGCCCTCGATGCCGATGGTATTGTTTTTCTTCAAAAAGCTGTCCAGCGTCTCCTCACAGCGCCAGTTGGAGGGGGTGGTGCAGGCTTCGCGCACAATGTAGCCCTTGGCCCAGATGCGGTCCGACTCCATATCGTCCTTGTTCATGCCGTAGTTGCCGATGAGGGGATAGGTCTGGGTGATGATCTGGCCATAGTAGCTGGGGTCGGTCAGGGTCTCTTCAAAGCCCACCATACCGGTGGCAAAGACGACCTCGCCCACGGTAACGCCCTCAGCACCCACTGACTGGCCTGCAAAGACCATGCCGTTTGCCAAAAGAAGATAAGCGTTCATAGGTACTCCTTGTTTCAACACGGTTGTTGTCAAGTTACAGGGTCTGCTTGGCTTCCTGCTTCATCTTACGGCTGCCCAGGTGCACCAGGGGCAGCTTGCCCTCCTTGCAGATGGGGCACTCCTCGGGTGCGTAGTTGGGCAGGTCCAGCTTCAAGGCGCTGGCCAGGATGGGAATGGGAGACGGAGCCTCAGGCTTGGTGCGGTCCACCACGCAGGTGATGCCCAGGCAGATGCCGCCGGCCTCTTCGATCACGCGCTTGGTCTCCAGGGAAGAGATGCCGGTGGTGACAACGTCCTCAGCAATGATGCACTTCTCACCCGGCTGGATGGCAAAGCGCTTCAGGGTCATCACATTATCCACGCGCTCGGTGAAGATGGCGCGCTTGCCGGTCTGGCGGGCCAGCTCGTAGGCATAGACGATGCCGCCCATGGCAGGTCCCACGATGACATCCACATCCAGCTTCTTGATCTGATCGGCCACAGCCTTCATTACCTCGGCGCAGCGGTCAGGGTACTGCTGCAGGTAGGCCATCTGGCAGTATGCGCTGGAATGGCGGCCGGAGGAGAGCAGGAAATGGCCCTCCAGGAATGCGTCACAGCTCTTCAGAATTTCAAGTGCTTCACTCATTGTAGTTCTCCCTCTCTTTTTTATGAAAAATATCTTTTGAACGGTATTGTACCACGCTTTTGCAGCAATTGCAAATTTATGCGCAAATTTTCATTTTATACGCATAAGCCGTGGTTATTCTGGTATATCAGCTCGATTATTCAGCATTTCGGGCGCAGCCGCGGATCTCCTCCAGCGTTTTCACGCCGTGGGCATCCATCCACTGTGCCATCTCATCGGCAATGGTCTCCATGGCACGGGGGTTGGCAAAGTTTGCCGCGCCCACCTGTACCGCCGTGGCACCTGCCATGATGAATTCCAGTGCGTCACGGCCAGTGGCAATGCCGCCCAGACCCACCACCGGGATGTTCACGGCACCCACAGCCTGCCAGACCATGCGCAGGGCAATGGGCCGCACCGCCGGGCCGGACAGACCGGCAAAGATGTTGTTGAACACCGGCTTACGCTTTTCCAGATCGATGGCGCAGGCCTGGAAAGTGTTGGTCAGGCTGATGGCATCCGCACCGGCGGCCTCCACAGCCTTGCACATCTCGGGGATGTTCTCTGCCTGGGGGCTCAACTTGACCATCAGGGGCTTTTTGCAGGCCGCGCGGACCATCCGCACCACCTCACCGGCCGCCTCAGCCTTCACGCCGTAGGCCATGCCGCCCACCTTGACGTTGGGGCAGGAGATGTTCAGCTCCACGATGTCCACAGCGCTCTCGCTCAGCAGAGCCGCACCCTCAACATACTCTTCCTCACTGTGTCCACCCAGATTGGCAATGGCCACTGTGCCGTATTTCTGCTTGAGCTCCAGCATCTCGTTCAGCTCCACGTCAATGAAGTGCTGAACGCCGGGGTTCTGCAGGCCGATGCTGTTGATGAGACCGGAGGGGGTCTCCCACAGGCGCTCGCCCTTGTTGCCATACTGGCCGTGCAGGGTCAGGCCCTTGCCGGAGATGCCGCCGATCTTGGAAAAATCGGCCAGTTCCTCGTACTCCACACCGTAGCCCACAGTGCCGGAAGCGCCGATGACCGGACTGTTCATCACAAAGCCCAGCAGGTTTGTTTTCAGGTCAGCCATCAGAAGAACACCTCCGTTGCATCAAAGACCGGGCCATTCTTGCACACGCTCTTGCCCTCGCCGCCCTTGGTCTCGCAGGTGCAGCCAAGGCAGGCACCAATGCCGCAGGCCATCTTCTTTTCCAGGCTCACGAAGCAGGGGGTGCCCTTTTCGGCACAGATCCGGGCAGCGTTTTTCATCATCACGGTGGGGCCGCAGATCAGCACGGCATCGTAATCTGCCGGGTCATACAGCTGGGTCACAAAGCCGTGGAAGCCCACTGCGCCGGTATCGGTGGAGACCTTTACCACATTTGCGATGGAGCGGTACTCCTCCATACAGTAAGGGTTATCCCGGAAGCCGAAGAACACGTCCGGCTTAACACCGGCAGCTGCCAGTTCCCGGGTGACCTGATACATGGGGGCGGTGCCAATGCCGCCGCCCACCACAGCGATCTTATGGTATTTTTCGGCCAGGGCCGGGATATCAAAGCCGTTGCCCATGGGGCCGGTCAGTTGGAAGGTATCGCCGGTCTTCAGCTGGGCAATTTTGTGAGTGCCCTCGCCGATGACCTGATACAGGAACTCAATGGTCTGGGTCTCCGGCTCCCACTTGTGCACGCTGATGGGGCGGGACAGGAAGGGAGCCTCATCGGCACCCCAGGCACGCAGGGTAAAAAACTGCCCGGCGTGGGGGGCATGCTCCCGGTCAGGCCAGAGGGCACGCAGGAGCCGGATGTCCGGCAGGATGCTCTCATGGCTCAGAACGGTGGCTTCACAGCAGGCTGCACGCATGAGCAATGGCCTCCTTCATGTTCACACACTCGTTGTAAGCGGCCTCATCAAAGGCCACGCCGGGCTGCTTCTTGTAGGCCAGCAGGATGCCGCGGCTGGAGTTGACCACGCCGCCGTTGCCCTTGGTCAGGTACTGGGCAATATCCTCAGCCTTGCCGCCCTGTGCGCCGTAGCCGGGGATGAGGAAGAAGCTGTCCTGATACTTGGCGCGGATCTCGGTAGCCTCCTCGATGTGGGTGCCGCCGATGACCAGACCGATGGAGGAGTAGCCGTGCTCGCCCATGTAGTCCTTGCCCAGAGCGTTCAGCTTGTCGCCCACCAGATCGTAGACGTGGCGGCCGTCTGCCAGCTTCTCATACTCAAAGTCCTTGGCACCGCCGTTGGAGGTGCGGCAGAGGACGAACATGCCCTTGCCCTGCTTTTCGGCATAGGGCAGGTAGGGGCTGATGGAATCCAGACCCATGTAGGGGGCCAGGGTGACGAAATCGGACTCGAAATCGCCGGTGAAGTGGCCCATGGCGTACATCTCGGCGGTCTTGGCGATATCGCCGCGCTTGATGTCGGCGATGACAGGGATACCAGCCTCGCGGACAGCGGCCAGGGTCTCGGCGTAGGCCTTCATGCCCTCCAGACCCAGGGACTCGTAGTATGCGATCTGCACCTTGTAGCAGCCAGCCACAGCCTTGGTGGCATCGATGAGCTTCTTGTTGAAGCGGACGATGTTCTCCCCCTTGGTCAGGGCGGTGTCCACAAAGTCAGCGGGCAGGTAGCTGAAATCAGTGTCCAGACCCACACACACCGGGCCGCGGGCTGCAACTGCTTCGTACAGTTTGTCCATGTTTGTCATTGTCGGGTTCCTCCATACTCTCTTATTACGAATTAAACCTCTCAGTCAGCGCTGACGCGCTGCCAGCTCCCCTAGTAGGGGAGCCCTTGGCAAAGAGGTGAAGTGATACGTTCTGACTTTTACTCCTCAGCCTGATAGGTCAGCTTGCCGCCCTTGATGGTGGCATAGACCCTGCCGTAGAGCTGTGCACCATCAAAGGGGCAGTTATGGCTCTTGGAGTGCAGCTTTTCCTTGTCCACAGTGTAGGGGGTGTCGAGATCCACCAGCACGAAGTCTGCATCGTAGCCGGGCTCCAGCTGGCCCTTGGCAAGGCCCAGGATCTCTGCCGGGCGGGTGCTCATCAGGTGCACCAGCAGTTCCAGCGGCAGGCCCTCTTCCCTGCAGAGCTTGGTGTAGCAGACCCCAAAGGCGGTCTCGCTGCCCACCATACCGGCCATGCCCTTCAGCTTGTCTTCCTCGGAGTGGGGAGCGTGATCGGTGGCAATGGCATCCACCACACCGGAACGGATGCCATCGATGAGCGCCTGCACATCATCCGCGGTGCGGATGGGCGGGTTGACCCGGTAATCGCAGGTCTCATTGTTGAACCACAGGTGATGCGGGGTCACCTCGCAGGTCACGGGTGCGCCGCGCAGCTTTGCCATTTGGATGGCCTCCAGCGCGCCACGGGTGGAAACATGGCACATGTGCAGCCTGGTCTGGTAGTACTCGCTCAGCCAGCAGTTGCGCACGGTCTCCAGGTCTTCAGCCAGCCGGTAATCCCAGGGGCTGATCTCCATATCCTCGGCGTGGCTCATCACGGTGATGTCCCGCTGGGTGCAGATGGCAAAGGCCCGGGCCATGGTGGCGTTGTCCTGCACACCGTGGCCATCCTCGGTGATGAACTTCACGCTGGCGGGCAGGGTCTTGAGGTGGTCGATGGTCTTGCCGTCAAAGTTCTCGGTGATGGAAACGGTCTGGTTCACATCGCACAGGCCCACCTCGGCGGCCTTCTGCTCCACCATGGCTGCCTGTGCGGCAGAGGAGCAGACGGGCTTGGTGTTGGGCATCAGGTTGACAAAGGTGTAGCCGCCTGCGGCCGCAGCCATGCTTCCGGTGGCAATGTCCTCCTTATATTCAAAGCCCGGGGTGCGCCAGTGGCAGTGCAGATCCACAAAGGCGGGCAGCACGGTCAGCCCGCCGGCATCGAGGACGGTCTCCCCCTCCCCGGCCAGTGCGGAAAGGTCCTGACCCACGGCGGCGATCTTTCCGTCTTTCACGAAAAGCTCCACCGGGCGGCCCGCAGCGTTTACAGCGTTGATGAGCAGCATATTCTTTTACCTCCCTGTTCGTATTTCGGATGGGCGGATGCGGGCATTGCTGCCCGCGGACAGGCAAAAAAAAGAACTTTTCCACAAACGGAAAAGTTCAAAAAGCGAAAAAAGGAAACACGGAACCCACCGCAAAAACGGCTGCAAACTGCTTTTTCAGTTCAGCGTTCATTTTTGACAGCATTCGTCCGCTTCTCCTTTTCCTTCGCATTTGTTTTCGTTATATTTTATCATAGAAACGCAAAATGTGTCAATGCTTTCTGTAAGATTCCTGTGTGAAAAGGTTTTGACTGTATCTCCCGGAATTTTGGCTACTCTACCGAAAACCCGCTTCCCGCCCCATAATCCCTGCGCGGAGGGGGATTTTTCTCCGTCAATTCCTACCAAAGCACTGTACATTGAAGTTTGCATGTGTTATTATAGTATCTGTCAAAAAGAGAGAGCCGCACCGAGGCGGCTGAACAAAAAGGGAGGGTTTCCCACATGAGCTTATTGGAAGACGCACGGAATATCCAGCGCAAGGACCCCGCCGCACGCAGCGTGCTGGAGGTCATCCTGCTGTATCCCGGCTTCCATATCCTGGTCTACCACCGCATTGCCCACTGGCTGTATGAGCACGGGCACTTTTTCCTGGCCCGCTGGGTCAGCCAGCATGGCCGCCACAAGACCGGCATCGAGATCCACCCCGGTGCCCGGATCGGCAGGTGCCTGTTCATCGACCACGGCATGGGCATCGTGTTCGGCGAGACCACCGTGATCGGCGACAACTGCACCATCTACCACGGCGTGACACTGGGCGGCACCGGCAAGGACACCGGCAAGCGCCACCCCACCCTGGGCAACAATGTGCTGATCGGCGCGGGCACCAAGGTGCTGGGCCCGGTGTATATCGGCGATAACGCCCGCATCGGCGCAGGCAGCGTTGTGCTGCGCAACCTGCCCGCCAACTGCACCGCCGTGGGCGTGCCCGCCGAGGTGGTGCGCATCAACAACAAGGCCGTCAACCCCGCCGACGACCTGGACCAGCAGGATCTGCCGGATGTCATGGCCCAGCGCCTCACCGAGCTGGACCGCCGCATCAGCAGGCTGGAAAAGGACGCGCAGGGGGATGTGCCCCCCAGCATCCACGAGGTCATCCAGAAACAGCAGCGCTGAACCTCTCGGTCCCACTTTGCGTGCCAGCTTTCCTCATAGGGGAGCCGCTGGCATGGCGGTACTATCCGCAAAAACTGAACACTGCAAAACGAAAGCAGCTGCGCTCCGCACACACGGAACGCAGCTGCTTTTCTGTTATTTACAAGGAGTTTCAGCCAGTTCTTTGACCTTTTGTGCCGCTGCCGCCACCAGCTGGCCGATGGGCTGGTCGGGCACGCCCACCACGATGTTCTCACAGTGGTTGATGGGCACCAGCACCCGCCGGGCAGGGCTCTGGCAGACTGCCGCTGCCATGGCGGGGGTGATCTCGCCCAGCAGCGCGTCAGCGATCACAATGCCGATGGGCCCCACGATAACATCCGCGGTGCGGCAGTTCACGACCACGGCATTCTCGCCGGTGGCGGCGCGGACCGTCCCCGCCTTGAGCATGGCCGAAGTCGCAAGGCTGTTGGTGCCCACGGCGGTCAGCCGGGCTTCCGGGCAGGCGGCAGAGATGGCCGCCACCAGCTGGCGGCCCAAACCGCCGCCCTGGCCGTCAATGACCAGAACGTTCATCAGAAGTCGATCTCCTCCAGCCGCAGCAGGGCGATGATGTAGATCTTCAAGGCCTCCAGCAGCTTATCGATGGGAGCTGCCTCGTTGGCACCGTGCATCGGGCCGCCGAACTCAGGCAGCACCATGTCCTTGTGCTCGGGGCCAAAGCTCACCGCATAGGGGAAGTGGCGGGCATAGGTGCCGCCGCCCATGGTAAAGGGCGTGGCATTCTCGCCAGTGACCTCGTTGTAGGTCTCGATGCAGGCCTTGATGGCGGGGGTATCGGCTGCGATATAGAAGGGCTCGGCACCCTCGGCCTTCTCCAGAGAAGCACCCGTGCCAATGGCAGCTTTGATCTGCTCCTTCATCTTCTCGGCGTTGGTGCAGGTGGGGTAACGGCTGTCCATGGTCTGGACGATCCGGCCCTCCCGCATGAAGATGCGGCCGCCGATGATGGTCAGGGGGCCGAAGGGGCCGTCGGCGCAGTCGATGCCCAGGCCGGTGCCTGCGGTGGAAGCGTGCAGCTTTTTCAGGGCTTCCAGATAGGCGCGCTCTGCATCGTTGCACAGGCCGTTGTCCAGCAGGTAGTTCACCACCAGACCGATGGCGTTGACCGTGCCCTCGGGCATGGCGGCATGGCCGCTCTTGCCCCAGCCCCGGATACGCACCCCATTGCCTTCCGGCTCCAGCGTGATGTTGGGGGCATTTTTCAGCTTGGTGATATCGGTCTCTACCAATGCGCTGGCGCGGTCGGGGACTGCGTTGTTGGCAACGCCGCCCTCAAACTCCTTGATCTCACCGTTGCAGACCGGGCTGACCAGCTCCGCACCGAAATGGCCCTTCTCGCCGTTGCACACCGGGAACTCCGCATCCGGGGTGAAGCAGAACACCGGGGCCGGGTAGTTCTTGAGGTAGTATTCCACATCGTTCATGTGGGTCTCTTCGTTGTCACCAACCATTGCACGGATGGGATACCGCAGGGAAACCCCCTCCTCCTTGAGGAACTTCAGGGCGTACAGGGTAGCCACCATGGGGCCCTTGTCATCAGCCACACCACGGCCGATCATCCAGCCGTCCCGGATCTGCATCTTGAAGGGGTCCTGGCTCCAGCCGTTGCCCACGGGCACCACATCCACATGGCAGATGGTCGCCAGATACTTCTCAGTGTCTGAACCGGCCAGCTCGGCATAGCCGATGTAGTTCTCGCAGTTGCGGGTCGCCAGACCCATGCCTGCAGCCAGCTCCAGCGTCTTGTCCAGCGCTGCGCGGGGGCCTGCGCCGAAGGGTGCGCCCTCCTCCGGGGTGCCCTCTACACTGTCAATGGCCACCAGCGCCGCAATATCCTGCAGCAGCTGCTCCTTGTTTTCCGCAATATATGCGTCAATTTTCTGATTCAGTGCCTGATCCATGTTCTACAACGTCCTTTCTGACCGGAAGCGGCTTCCGGTTTTCACACAACTATTATTCAGTGTAGCATACTGCGGGCAGAAAAGCTACCGGCATTTTACACGACAAAAGCGCCCGCGTTTTGTCAGCCTGCCGCAAACAGCCCGCTGACCGCGCCCAGCAGCCCGGCGCTGGCCAGACCCATGATGATGCCCGCCAGCAGCACACCACCCATGCAGGCAATGAGAACATCCTTGAACTTCATGTCCAGAATGGAGGCTGCCAGCGTGCCGGTCCAGGCACCGGTGCCGGGCAGCGGGATCCCCACAAAGAGCAGCAGGGCAACGGTCAGACCCTTGCCGGCCTTTTCCTCCAGTTTGCGGCCGCCCTTTTCCCCCTTGGTGATGAAGAACTTGCACACCGGCCCGATGACCGGCTTGTGGTAGCCCCAGATGAGGAACTTGCGGGCAAACAGATAGATAAAGGGCACCGGCAGCATATTGCCGAGCACGCAGACCAGATAGGTGGGCAGGGCGGGCAGGCCCATGCCCAGCCCGATCGGAATGGCACCGCGCAGTTCAATGACCGGCACCATTGAGACAAAAAACACCATCAGATAATTCTTGAGCATCCAGGTTTCTCCTTATCATAAGATCATGATCGCAACGGCTTACAGGTCGATGACCAGCTCCACCGGGCAGTGGTCGGAGCCAAACACCTCGTTGTGGATCTCGGCAGCGGTCACCTTGCCGGCGATGCGGTTTGAAACGATGAAATAATCAATGCGCCAGCCCGCGTTCTTTTCCCGGGCGTGGAAGCGGTAGCTCCACCAGCTGTACTTCACCTCGTCCGGGTGGACAGCGCGGAAGGTGTCGGTAAAGCCCGCCGCCAGCAGCTCGGTCATCTTGGCCCGCTCCTGGTCAGTGAAGCCCGCGCTCATCCGGTTGGTCTTCGCATTCTTGATGTCGATCTCGGTGTGGGCCACGTTCAGGTCACCGCAGAGGATGACCGGCTTTTTCGCGTCCAGCTCCAGCAGGTAGGCCCGGAACGCATCCTCCCAGGTCATGCGGTAGTCCAGCCGCTTCAGGCCGTCCTGACTGTTGGGCGTGTAGCAGTTGACCAGGTAGAAGCCGGGATATTCCAGCGTCAGCACCCGGCCCTCGTGGTCGTGCTCCTCCCTGCCGATGCCGGTGGTCACGGCCAGCGGGGCCGTTTTGCACCAGCAGGCCGTGCCGGAGTACCCCTTTTTCTCGGCGGAGTAGGTGTACTCGGTGTATCCCTCGGGGGCAAAATCAGCCTGCCCCGGCTGCATCTTGGTCTCCTGCACCGAGAAAATGTCGGCATCCAGCGCCGCAAAGCTTGCGGCAAAATCGTGGGTCAGGCAGGCCCGCAGGCCGTTGACGTTCCAGCTGATCAGTTTCATATCCTGTTCCTTTCTTATGCCTGATATTTTGTTTTCCATGCGCCGCTCTTCATGCGCGCCACAAAGCAGATGACACGGCAGACCCAGTCAATGACCATGGCGATCCAGACACCCACAGCGCCCCAGCCCATCCTGACACAGAGCAGGTAGCTGAACCCCAGCCGCCAGATGGCCATGCTGAGCACAGAGACCACCATGGTAAATTTCACATCGTTGGCCGCGCGCAGGGCGTTGGGCAGAACAAAGGAGGCCGGCCACAGGAACAGGCCGCTGCCTGCGTGGATCTGCACCAGCAGGATAGCCAGCGCCATGGTCTCGCCGGAGAGGGCGTAGATGCCCACCAGCGGCTTGAGGAAGAGCAGGATGCCGCCGTTGAAGATCCCCATAGAGATGTAGGCCCAGAGCAGCAGTTTGCGGGTGTAGAAAACGGTCTGTTCATTGTCCCCTGCGCCAACGCAGCGGCCCACCACTGTGATCATGGCCAGACCAATGGCCTGCCCCGGGATGCAGCCCACGCCGTCCAGATTGTTTGCCACGGCATTGGCGGCGATCTGCACGGTGCCGAAGGTGGAGATCATGCTCACCACCAGAATGCGGCCCGCCTGGAACAGGCTGTTCTCAAAGGCGGACGGAATGCCGATGCCCAGGATGCGCTTTGCCATCCGGCCATCCAGCCGGAGCGTTCTGGGCACGGTGAGCATGTGGCCCTTCTGGTAGCAGCGGTTCAGGATGAGCACCGCTGCCACGGCACGGGAGAGGACACTGGGCCAGGCAACACCGTCCACGCCCATGCCCAGTACAAAGATGCAGACCGCGTTGCCCACAATGTTGATGATGTTCATCAGGATACTGATCTGCATGGAAATTTTGGAGTTACCCATGCTGCGGAAGAGCGCCGCACCGGCATTGTACATGGCCAGGAACGGGTAGCTGACCGCCGTGATGCGCAGGTAGAGCACACCGGCCTCCAGCACATCGGCTTCGATGCTGCCATAGCACAGCCGGATCATGGGACGGGCCAGCACAAAGCAGAACGCCCCCACACCCACGCCCAGCAGAGCGCTGAGCAGGATCAGCTGGCCCGAGCTTGCGTTGGCGTGCTCCTGCTCCTTTGCACCCAGATACTGGCTGACCACCACCGCGCCGCCGGTGGCCAGCGCCGCAAACAGCACGATGATGAGGTTGTTGATCATATCCACCAGGCTGACACCCGAGATGGCGGCTTCGCCGCAGCGGGAGACCATCATGGTATCGGCCATGCCCACCGTCACGGCCAGCAGCTGCTCCACCAGCAGCGGCCCCACCAGCCTGAGCAGGTCACGCTGGCTGAACAGCGGGGCCCGCCCGCCAAAGCACAGGGCCTTATTTTGTGCGATCGTATGTTCCATTCTATTCCTCGCTTCTTCCCACACCTTTTCTGCCCTTCCGGGCCGCAGAGCGTCTTTTTCTCATAGATGTATCCATCATAACACAGCCGCCTCCTGTTGTAAAGAATCAGCTTCTGTGATTCCGGACCTCTGCCCCCAGCCCGTGCTTGTTTCATCACTTTGCCAAATGTATCTCTCCCATTTTTGTGCGTTGTGACAAAATTGCATTTTTTGCTCGAACAAGAGAACTTTTTTCAAAAAAGCTCTTGTATTTTTCTGTGAAAAGTGTTATCTTGTATCCAACAGAAGCGTCAGTTGGATACAAAGCGAAACGACGCGCTTTCCTTTCCGGCACTCCTGTTGTTCATCCTTCTATTATTATGCTATTTTCTTCATTTACCTTCTTATCATTTACCCTGTCCTGCAAAGGACAAACAAAAAACGCTTCCCCACCTGCACGGGGGAGCGTTTTTTGTTTGTCTGCCGCCCACCATAGAAAAGCGCCCTGCACCTTTCACGGTACAGGGCGCTTTGTGTTCTGTTCTTACAGCGCTGCAACAGCGGCCTTGAGCTCATCCACGCGGTCCGTGTTCTCCCACTTCACGCCCAGATCCTCACGGCCCATGTGGCCATAGGCGGCCAGTTTGCGGTAGATGGGCTTCCGCAGGCCGAGGTCACGGATGATGGCGGCGGGGGTCAGGTCAAAGACCTTCTCCACTGCCTGCTCGATCTTCTCATCGGCCACGGTGCCGGTGCCAAAGGTATCCACCATGATGGACACAGGCTTTGCCACGCCGATGGCGTAGGCCACCTGCACCTCACACTGCTTGGCCAGACCGGCAGCCACGATGTTCTTGGCCACCCAGCGGGTCGCATAAGCGGCGCTGCGGTCCACCTTGCTGGGGTCCTTGC
>OOBO01000942.1_pt1 | contig 22132 bp, 15 predicted proteins | sample 1671031 | NCBI WGS metagenome assembly OOBO01 (sample SAMN06348115, study PRJEB24527) | human gut metagenome | biome: human gut; feature: ankylosing spondylitis patient; material: feces | host: Homo sapiens | place: China | collected 2015-10 | reverse complement strand
CACCGACGGTACCGGTGGTAACCGAAGAACCTACGCCGACACCGACGGTACCGGTGGTAACCGAAGAACCTACGCCGACACCGACGGTACCGGTGGTAACCGAAGAACCTACGCCGACACCGACGGTACCGGTGGTAACCGAAGAACCTACGCCGACACCGACGGTACCGGTGGTAACCGAAGAACCTACGCCGACACCGACGGTACCGGTGGTAACCGAAGAACCTACGCCGACACCGACGGTACCGGTAGTAACCGAGGAACCTACACCAACAGCAACACCTGACACCCCGGATGAACCCGATACTCCGGATGATACACCAGATGATCCCGGTACACCGGCAGATCCCGGCACACCGGCCGGTGGAATCCCGGACACCCCGCAGGTACTTGGTGCAAGACGCCGCAGAATGGTGACCATCGAGGATGAGACAGTTCCCTTGGCGGACAGAGCAGTCCTCGGAGCATCCAGACGACCGCAGACCAGCGATGACTCCGATGCCTGGAATCTGGGCTTTGCCTTTTCCCTGACGAGTCTGGGAGCATGGCTTGTTCTTAAGCGAAAAGAACATTAAACAGGAACGGAACGACAGCCGATCTTAGCTGTAAAAGTATAAAAGGATCAGAATCTTGAAAAATTTTTCAAAATCTGGTCCTTTTTTCCATTTGGCGCAGTCTTCCTTATTAGGAGAGTAAAAAGAAGTAATAAAAACAGAAATACTGGTTTTGAGGGGAAACAGAAATGAAGTTAAAAAACGTAATACAGACCAAACTGGCAAAAACTCTGGTAGCGGCACTGCTGATCGGCAGCGTCTCCAACACCGGATTTACAGTACAGGCAGAAGAAGCAACGCAGAATGAGCAGAACGATGTTGTTGAAATGGCAAGTGTAAGCGGAAACGACAGCGTTGTTGCTGTAAAAGAGAAAACCTATCCCACCATCAAAACGGTGATTCTTGCTGGAGGCACCATGGCAAAATATGTGGGAGGACAGGTAGCCAGCCCCAACGTATGGCCCCATAATTACAAGCCGGCAAACGGAGATTTTTCATTGTTTGCAGGTCATAAGATGACTTTGGATGATGCTGAAACCTTTAAATATCTTTCTGTGGATAATACAGGGGTAGATGCCGAAGGAAAGTTAACCGGAAGTAACGGAGCAAGCTGGCAGTGCGTTGGATTCGTAGCATTAGATGTAAACAAATATTCTGACTGCAAGCCCGCAGATTTGTTACACTATGTTTATTACGGTGGAGACAGCGAAGGCACTTCCTATTATAAAGAAAACTGCGGAAAAACCCTTGAGGATGTAAAACAGTATGTGAATGACAACAACGGCGTCTTGTATGGTGAAAATGTAACGGAAAGTTTTATGGATCAGTTGCTCACCACCGGTCGGTCCTTCAGTGGAGTCACCATTGCCACGGTATGGTATGTGACCACACCCACAGAGACCTGGATCAATTATGACGGATACGATTACAGGATTCCCGGGGTATCCGCAGTAGATTATTATGAATATCCCACGGGAACGGTAACTTTTGAACAGAATGAGAACGGCGCAGTGTTCCATTATATTTCCGAAGGTATTACCATTACTACAACTCCGGAACTGGAACAGCATTGGGAAAGCGGCACCGGCAGGGTGACCTATGATGCAACGATCACCATTACGATCCACAGCAATGCCCCGGACAAGGTAAGAATCAATCTGTCCGATGCCATCGGTTATCTGAACGGTACCGTGGCAGGAGGAAATGCGGCAGAGCCCGGAGATACCCTGTACTACAACATAAAGCTGGTAAATGAGAGCAATAAGGAGTATCAGTATGATCCTGCAAAGGCCACGATCGGTACGATCCCGGCGGCGCCTAAGGCAGGAGAGAAAGTAACGGTTCTGTCCAGTGGTTTTGAAGGTTATGAGATCGGTGAAGTGGGAGCGTTCTGTACATTGCCCCGCCGTATTTTAAATGCTCCGTTACGGGATCTCGGAATCACCGCAGGCAAGGTTACGGATGCGATTGTCGGAGAGGCTCTTTTGAAAAAAGGATATGGCAGCGAAGAAATGAAGCCGGAAGAGGTTACGCAGAGCTGCCTGGCACAGTATTACTTAGACTGGTTCAACAATACTTCCAGAGAAGAAGGAAATAAGGTCTACGGCTTTTCAGAACTTACGGCAGAGGAACTGGCAATCCTGACCAACGGAACCGCCGATACCACAGTAGCGGAGAGCTGTTCTGCAGTAGCAGATGCTTTATATTACACGACATATCATAATGTATATACTTTTGACGGTGAAGGTCTGTATGACCGGATGCTGAAAAACGGACAGGAAGGTTCCTATGCAGATACTCTGGTATCCGACCTGTTAAAGGACGGAGAAGTGAAGATCACCACTAACCTTAACGGTGTGTTGGCCAACAACGGCTATCAGATGACCAGATACGGCTTCGGAATGCAGTTTGAATTGTCCAGAGAGCCGGAGGTTACTCCGCCCGTGACTACCAGCCCGGAACCTACTCCCAGTGCTACTCCGGAGCCTACGCCGACAGGCACACCGGATACCACACCCACGACGCCGACCACTACTCCGACCGCACCCCCGGATACTCCGGACGATTCGGATGATTCCGATACCCCGGATACTCCCGGTACACCGTCTGAGCCGGCAACCCCGGTAACACCTCAGGTGCTTGGTGTAAGACGTCAGCGGGTTGTAAGCATTACCGATGATCCTACACCATTGGCGGACAGAGCAGTCCTGGGAGCTTCCAGAAGACCCAGGACCGGCGATGATTCCAATACATGGAATCTGGGCTTTGCCCTTTCCTTGACAGGGCTGGGAGCATGGCTTATTATTAAGAAGAAGCAATCATAACGAATAAACATATATTTACTATAAACAATCAAGGAAAGAAGAGGTAGAACAAATGAAAAAAAGATGGATGAGTCTTGTTCTGACAGTCATCATGGTGCTGAGCCTTGCAGGCTGCGGCAAGAGTACAGAATTATCCTCTGTAAGCCGTGATCCTGCCACGGATGACGGAACTGTCTGGTTCGATGAAGAGGCAGTGGCACTGGCGGGTTCTGTGAGAAAAGCCGGTATGAGTGAAGCTGAGCTGGCCCGTGCAGATGAACTTCGTGCCATGGCTATCGATGCGTTGGATATTGTAAACGCGAAGAGAGCAGAGAACGGCCTGGCAGCACTGAACTGGAGCAACGGTCTGGAGTCCTGCGCTATGGTAAGAGCACAGGAAGCAGCTTCCAAGTTCTCCCATACCAGACCCAACGGTAAGGACTGGTACACAGTGAACAGTGAACTGATGTGGGGCGAGAATCTGGCGAAGGGCTATGATTCCGCACAGAGTGTAGTAGATGCCTGGATGGCTTCTCCTACACACGCAGCGAATATCCTGGCAGGCGATTTTACCACCTGCAGCATTGCGGTCTATGAGACCAATGGCAAGTTGTATTTTGCCCAGGAGTTCGGCTATTAACAGGGTATTTCTTATCATGAGGGGATAGAGAGATAAATGACAGGAGAGAGTTGATATTCTTAACGGAATATTAACTCTCTTTTTGGGCTTCAAAAGATAGAAAATTTTCCTGAATCATGGTAAAATAAAATCGACATATAAAATTAAGTATCTCAGCAGAAGATCACCGTCCCAAAATGAAGGAAATGCATGGGATATCCGGGCGCTGCCGGATAAGTGGTCACTTCATAGAGTACAGGAAAATAAAGCATATAATAAAAATGCAGCGCAGAAATGAGGACATATGAGTACAAAAGCATCACAGAAGGGCACAAAGGGGCAGACACCCGGCATGACGACGATCCGGGAACGTCTGCAGAAGGCAATCAGCAGGCTGGTAGTGTTCTCAATTATTCCGTTGGTCATCCTTACCGTGATCCTGAATCTGTCCAGTACCATGAGAACACTGGAAGGCGATATGCTGGTGGTGGCAGAGATTTCCGCAGACCGTATCAATGAGGAACTACGGGTGACAACGACGATCGTATCCGAACTCGGATGCAGTTACCAGCTGTCTTCTCCGGTATTTACCCAGGAGCAGAAGCAGCAGTATATCAACCAGCGTGTGGAAGCTTATGGAATGGTCAGAGGCAAGCTGATCGGCGCCAACGGTATCTGTGCTTATGACGGAACCGATTATAGTGACCGCGATTATTTTAAGAGATCCATGCAGGGAGAGGTCGTGGTATCGGATCCCGTGATCTCGAAGACAGACGGCAGACTCAGCGTTATCATTTCCGCACCCGTATATGCAGATGGAGATAAGAATGGTGATATTGTCGGCGTGGTATTCGTTGTGCCGGATCCGGAGTTCTTAAATGATATTGCTGCGGCAGTCTCTGTCAGTAAGAATTCCGAGTGCTATCTGTTGGGAGAAACAGGTATCACCATTGCTCACTGTGATTCTGCGATTGCCCAGGAGCAGAAGAGCAACATTGAACTGTCTCAGACGGACAGATCTTTGCGGGGAATTGCAAAGGTAGAGCAGAAGATGATGACCGGAGCAATCGGATATGGCACTTATATGAAAGGCGGAACCCTCACAATACAGGCTTATGCACCAATAGAAGGAACCAATGGATGGAGCGTGGCAGTAAATGCACCACTGACAGATTTCCTTGGTTCTACCGTTGTATGTATTGTCATTGGTGTAGCAATAGGTGCTGCAGCTTTATGTTTCAGTGTGCGCAGGGCAAAAAAGATCGGTCAGGCGATCGGTGAACCGGTGGCAAAGTGTACCGAGAGATTACGTCTGTTGGCTGAGGGCGATCTGCATACTCCGGCACCAGTGATCCGGACACAGGATGAGACACAGATCCTGGCAGAGGCTACCGCCGCATTATCCGGTAACCTGCAGAAAGTGATTGGCGATGCGGATTATCTGTTGGGAGAGATGTCACAGGGCAATTTTGCACTGACTACAGGTTGCGCAGAAGCCTATGTGGGAGACTTTCAGGGACTGTTGGAATCTATCCGTAAGCTGAACCATAAGCTCAGTGAGACACTTAATGAGATCAAGACGGCAGTGGGACAGGTATCTCTGGGGGCAAACCAGATGGCAGATGCTGCCCAGGGACTTGCGGAAGGTGCTACCGACCAGGCCGGTTCCGTAGAGGAACTGCAGGCTACCATCACGAATGTAACCGAGATCGTGGAGAAGAATGCCAAGGCACTGGGAGGTTCTTACCAGAAGGCTATGGATTACCAGCAGCAGGCGAAGGACAGCGGAGAGGAAATGAAGGGTCTGACAGATGCCATGCAGCGTATCAACGATACTTCCAGGCAGATCAGCGATATTATTGGTGAGATTGAGGATATCGCATCCCAGACGAATCTGTTGTCCCTGAATGCAGCCATTGAGGCAGCCAGAGCAGGAGAGGCCGGAAGAGGCTTTGCAGTGGTTGCGGATCAGATCCGTAAGCTGGCAGATGACAGTGCACAGTCTGCGGTACATACCAGAGAATTGATTGAGACTTCCCTGCAGGAGATTGAGCATGGCAACCAGATCACGGACAAGACAGCCGAAGCATTGCAGAAGGTCGTGGAAGGCATTGAGGATCTGGCCAACGAGTCCAAGAAAGCCATGGAAGAATCCAAGGCACAGGCAGATGCCATGATGCAGATCGAACAGGGCATTGAACAGATATCCACAGTGGTGCAGAACAACTCTGCGACCGCAGAAGAAACTTCTGCCACCAGTGAGGAATTGTCTGCGCAGGCCACCAACATGAACGAGCTGACCGCAGCATTCCAGTTAAGAGATCAAAATGTACGATGATTCGGTGTAATGAATTCTGAAGATATGACATACAATGCTTAATAGAAACAAGCATTGGAGGCAGCCGTGTTCGAAAAACAGAATATACAGGAAACCGTAAATGAACTGAAAAGTGACGCAGTGAAGGGCCTTACCGATGGTGAGGCCTTTCGTCGTTTACAGCAAAATGGCAGAAATGAAATGAAAGCTGCCAGAAAAAAGACGAAAATACAGCTTTTTCTGGAGCAGTTAAAGGACCCGCTGATCTACATATTATTGATCGCAGCTGTGGTATCCGTCTTTCTGGGGGAGCTCAGTGATGCCGTGATCATCGGCACTGTGGTAGTGGTCAATGCCCTGGTGGGCATGCTGCAGGAGGGAAAAGCCCGAAAGGCACTGGAAGCGTTGAAAAAGCTGACCAGTCCACAGACCATTGTGATCAGGGAAGGTATCCGTCAGGAGATTCCGGCGGCGGAACTGGTGACGGGCGATCTGGTAGACCTGGAGGCAGGGGCACAGGTACCTGCGGATATACGGCTGACCAGAAGCTCCAATCTGCAGGTAGAGGAATCCTCCCTGACCGGAGAATCGGTACCTGTGGAAAAAGATGCGCTGTTTCTGGCAGACTGCAGACACGAGATTCCATTGGCTGAACGGGTCAATATGGTATATATGTCTACTGTGGTGACCCATGGCCACGGAGAAGGAATCGTGACAGCTACGGGCATGGCCACGGAGATCGGCAGGATCGCCTCCATGATCACAGATGCGGAAGAGGAAATGACACCGTTACAGAAACGTCTGGGGGATATGGGAAAGCTTCTGAGTATTTTATCGCTGGGAGTATGTGCGGCATTGTTTCTGCTGGCGGTATTTCAACACAGAAATATTCCGGAAATGCTGCTGGTGGCGATTTCCCTGGCGGTGGCTGCGGTGCCGGAAGGTCTGCCGGCAGTGGTGACGATCTGTCTGGCATTGTCAGTGACCAGAATGGTCAAAGTACATACGATCATCCGCAGACTGCCTTCCGTTGAGACTCTGGGAGCGGTCAGCGTGGTCTGCTCGGATAAGACCGGCACACTGACCCAGAACCGGCTCACGGTGGAAAAATGCTGGTGGTATGATGTGCTGGAGGATGCTGCCGGCAGCAATGGCAGGGGAGAATCCCGATGCGTACAGGAGATGCTCCGGGGAATGCTGTTGTGCAACGATGCTTCCCTGCAGGGAGAGCAACGGATCGGAGATCCAACGGAACTGGCGCTCTTAGACTTCGGAGAGAAGATGGGGATGCATAGGGAACGTCTGGAGAAGCAGTACCCCCGCTATGATGAAAAGCCTTTCGATTCGGACCGGAAGATGATGACGACCTATCACAGAATCCCGAAAAACGGAGGGCATAAGGGAAGCATTGCCTATACGAAGGGGGCACCGGATGTGATCGTACAGCACTGCACCCATATTTTACAGGACGGAAGAAGTGTGCCAATGACAGCCGGACAGAGAAAAAGGATCAGTGAGGTTGTAGAACTCATGAATTCCCTGGCGCTTCGGACACTGGCGGCAGCACAGAGCGGAAACACTCCCGGGTGTGGGGAAGAAGGTATGACATTCCTGGGAATCGTGGGGATGCGTGATCCTGCCAGACCGGAGGCGGAGGAAGCGGTGGAGATTTTCCGCCGTGCAGGTGTATCTACAGTAATGATCACCGGGGATCATGTGGATACCGCCTATGCCATTGCCAGACAGCTGGGGATTGCAGGGCATCGCAGTCAGTGTATTACAGGGGAAGAACTGAATCATCTGGATGATGCTTCTTTTGCTGGGAGGATCAGGAATATCAGGGTTTATGCCAGAGTGACTCCGGCCCAGAAGGTACGGATCGTGAAGGGGCTGCAGCAGAATGGGGAGATTGTGGCCATGACAGGGGATGGTGTGAACGATGCTCCTTCTCTGAAAGCAGCAGATATCGGTGTAGCCATGGGAACCGGCGTGGATGTGGCTAAACAGGCGGCGGACATGATATTGACGGATGATAATTTTGCAACGATTGAAAAGGCAATCGAGGAAGGCAGAGGCGTCTATGAAAACATCCGCAAGTCGGTGATATTTTTACTGTCCTCCAATCTCGGGGAACTGATGACCATGTTCGTAGCAGTGGCTCTGGGGCTGGCTTCCCCTCTAAAATCCAGTCATATACTGTGGATCAATCTGATCACGGATTCCCTTCCGGCGTTGGCACTGGGAGTGGATAAAAATGACGGAAAAAGCCTGATGCGCTGTCCTCCAAGAAAAGCAGCGGAGAGTCTGTTCGCCCGGGGCGGAATGGCCTGTACCTTACTCTATGGAGCGCTGATCACCGGTATCGGTCTGGCGGCATTTCTGGTATTGCCCTGTGGGATCATGGCAGGCAGGGGAGAACTGTCCTGGAATCTGTCTGACTGGGTGGAGGGACTTCGTGAATTACTGTCCCGGGAAAAAATACTTGCCCGATCCCAGACCTATGCTTTTACAGTACTGGGAATGTGCCAGCTGTATCATGCAGTAGGAATGCGGGATATGCAGAAGTCCGTATTTGCCATGAGACCCTGGGATAATCCGCTGATGGTGTTGGCCTGTGTTATTGGATTTGCGCTGCAGTTTGCGGTAACGGAAGTACCGTTTCTCATCGGAGCGTTCGGAACCTCCCATCTGTCCGGACAGGAATGGCTGCTATTGAATGTATTGGCAGCATTTCCACTGCTGGTTCATGAGCTGGTAGTGATGTTACGGAAGTGAGTACGCTTATCCGGGCTTACCGACGATTCAGAACGATAATTCGCCCTATAACTTCAGGCAGATATTCTTGCGTATGCAAGCATCTGCCGAATACCCTGCCTGAAGCTACATGGCTCTGGATAGTCGTAATATTCAGAACCCCATTCGCAAAATCGCATCTCCGATGCTTTCCTTTTGCTCATGTGGTTACTTCGCCACATAAATATAGCCAGAGGATCTTACGAATGCAAGCATTCGACGTTCCTCCGGTTATATTTACGTGGCTCTGAATATTTACAAAAAGTTAACATTTTCCTTGTATGGAGTTTATAGTCAATAGTTACAATAAAATTGACAAATAACTTTCATGGGAGGGCAATGTGATGAAAATTATCAGAAAAACAGCGATTGTTATGCTTCTCTGCCTCTATTTTCTGACATATGGTGTATTGCCGCAGGTACAGGCCGCAGGTAAAGACGCTCCTGTGATCGTGGTAGCGCATCGGGCGGGGGCAAAAGTAGCTCCGGAGAACACGGTGGCGGCCCTGGAACAGGCCATCCGGGATGGAGTGCCTATTGCAGAGATTGATGTGCAGCAGTTGTCGGACGGAACCCTGATCGTTATGCATGACAGTAATTTTAAACGGACCACAGGAGAGGATATCTGCGTATGGGATGTGGAGGCAGATGCTCTCAAAACCCTGGAAGTGGGCAGCGGTTTTTCAGCAGCATACCGGGGAGAACAGATCCCGACACTGGAAGAAATGCTTGCCTGTGCCAGAGGCAGGATCACTCTGATGATCGAACTGAAATATACCGGACAGGAGGATGCACTGGAGGAAAGCGTGCTGACTCTGCTGCAGGACTATGATATGGTGGATGAGTGTATTATAGGCTCCATGAACAAGGGAATCCTGCAGAAAATGAAGGAGCTGGAACCGGGGATTTCAACAGTTTTTATTGCCCATGATCTGGAAGAAGAGGATTATGAGCTGGACTATGCCGACAGCTATAGCATCGAGGGGAGAAATCTTACGGTGGATATGGTAGATGCCATTCATTACTGCGGAAAGTCGGTATACGGGTGGACAGCCAATACTTCCGGTGCCATGCTTTGGATCGTAAACTGTGGGGCGGACGGTGTGATCACGGATGATGTGAGATTATTACAGACATTTTTGAGAGAACAGGCTTGCCGTAAAGCGTTTGCAAGTGTATACTGATTAGTTATAATAAGGGGAAGAATACGGAAGCAGGTTGGTGTATATGAGTAAAATATGGGAATTTTTCGAGAATCTGGGTGAATATGTATATGTGGCAGATGCAGAGACTCATGAATTGATATATATGAACAAGAAGACTCTGAAGAGCTATGGATTTCAAAGTCTTGAAGAGATCATCGGGTTAAAGTGTTATGAGATATTGCAGGGAAATTCTCTGCCCTGTGGAATGTGTAATAATGAACAGTTAAAGCCGGGTTTTTTTAAGGAATGGGAATATTACAATCCGCTGCTGCGAAGAGAACTTCATATCAAGGACACACTGGTAGAAGAAGACGGGAGAAAATACCGTATGGAAATCGCCATAGATTGCGGCAATCTGAATGAGAGAGGGCACAAATCCGAAGATTACCGTAATATGGAGGCTGCGTTGAATGAAGCCATCCGTGTGGCACAGCGGCAGGAGAGCATGGATCAGACACTGCAGGTGCTGCTGGAATTTGTCGGAAAGAATCTGGAAGCGGGACGGGCCTATATTTTTGAAAAGGATGACCACGATCATGACCACAATACATACGAATGGGTAGCCAAGGGAGTCTTACCGGAAAAGGATACCCTTCAGGATCTACCGCCGGAGATCTTCGCGGAATGGTATCGGAAGTTTGATGAGAATCAGAGTATTGTCACAGAGAATCTGGAAGAAATGAAAGATGTGGATCCGAAGATGTATGAAGTTCTGGTAAGACAGAATATTCATTCCCTGGTGGTGGTTCCGCTTTATGATGATGGGAAAGTAATCGGCTTCTACGGAGTAGACAATCCTTCGACCAGATATTTTGAATTTGTGTCGGAGATGCTGCAGATCATGGGACACTTTATCGTATCGTCCCTGAAGCAGAGAAATCTGGTACGGGAGCTGGAAGTGATGAGCTATTCGGATCCGCTGACGACATTGGGGAACCGTTATGCTATGGAGAGGTACATTGAGCAGGTGGACCATACCGAGCCCATCGGCGTGGTATACTGTGATATTACAGGATTAAAACGGATCAATGACAGTGAAGGACATTCCGCCGGAGACCGCCTGATCCGCAGGTGCTGTGACTGCCTGAAACGTGTATTTGAGGGAAATGGAATGTTCCGTATCGGCGGAGATGAACTGGTGGTCCTGTGCACCGGAATTTCTGAAAAGGAATTCTATCAAAAGGTGGAGGAATTAAAAACAGAGCTGGCAGCTCATGATGTCTCCATGGCAGTAGGAGCAGCGGTGAACACTCTGGAAGCCGTGGGAAAGGATCATTTACTGACGGAGTCCGAGAGACGGATGTATCAGGACAAGGCAGAATACTATCGCAGTACAGGGCTGGACCGCAGAAAGATCTGAGAATGGAAATCTCCAAAGCTATTTTGAAAGTTTATATGTTGAGAATTTCTATCAGGCAGTTCCCTTGACGGGAACTGCTTTTTTCTATATTATTTATATAGGTTAGCTACAACTAACTCAATGACTTTTGGATGGCAGGAGGTGAAGCGCTGATTGAGTCAGGAAACGTGGGAGATCCTGTGTGAAATGGAAGCAGACGATGTGGAACTACAGTTGGCTTTGCAGTGTGCACCGCTGATCACGGGACTTAAGATTTCCAATCTGCTGACGATTTCCCCGGAAGGCTTTACACAGGTGGGAAGGATCGTTGAAGGCAGTGTGCTTTCCCTGTATCCCTTGTTGGAGACAGAGGAGAAAATGGTAATACTGTTGTATCGGGAAGACCGGCTGGAAAAGTATCTGAAAATGCCGCAGGTAAAGAAACTGCTGCGGGAGGCAGGGTACGAATCCGATCGACTGGAGGATATTTTGCCGGTATTTTGCGATCGTTATGAAACCTATACAGAGAGAGGGAAGCCGTTCCCCCACGAACTGGGATTGCTGTTAGGATATCCCCCGGAGGATGTGGAAGGATTTATCAGACATCAGGGGAAGAACAGCCTCTGCACCGGTTATTGGAAAGTATATGCGGATAAAGAAGGAAAACAGAGACTTTTTGAAAAATATGAATATGCCAGGGAAAATTTGATCCAGCTGTTGCATTATGGATTAAAGATGACAGAAATCATAGATATCTGCGGATGTACCGCAGCATAGAAACAGGCACGGAAAGGTGCGGAAGGGAAGGAAAAATAAATGGATAAGATTTATGTAGTATTCTGGACACAGGGTGGTAACACCCAGGCTATGGCAGAGGCCATCGGAGAGGGTATCCGGGAAGCCGGGAAGGAAGCGGAGGTAGTATTTGTGACCGGCGCCAACCTTGACGAACTAAAGGCTGCTCCCAAGTTTGCACTGGGCTGTCCCGCGATGGGAGCGGAAGTCCTGGAGGAATCCGAGATGGAGCCTTTTGTATGTGATGTGGAAGGCTTTGCTTCCGGCAAAAAGATCGCACTGTTCGGTTCCTATGGCTGGGGAGACGGTGAGTGGATGAGAGACTGGACCACCCGTATGGAAGCAGCAGGAGCTACTGTGTTGAACGGTGAGGGCCTGATCTGCCATGAGACACCGGACGGGGATGGCCTGTCAGAGTGTAGAGAACTTGGCAAACAGCTGGCAAACGCATAAGGTATCTGAAAGCAAATAAGACAACATAACAAAAAGATTCATTCCCCGGGTGGAGAGTGAATCTTTTTGCTATATGTATGTGCTATGCTTTTTTGCTGCCACATAAATAATAGCGTTCCTGTGCCACGGTCTCGGGAACCGGAATATTACCGTTTTGCAGCTTTCGGGTCAGAACATCCAGATGATGTAAGCCTTGGGCTACCTTGATCTTACGGCGATCCAGAAGATCGGCATACAACGGGTTCTGAGCCAGTGTATTGCAAATATCCTCAGGGAACGGGCAGTAGGTGAACATGATCTGACGGGCTACTTTGTTCAGTCTCGGGGAACCGGCACCTTCGAAGAGCACCCAGATCATATAATCCCTTACGAACATTTCCTTGAAACTGTTCTTGGCACGCTGCAGGCTGGATTTTACCTTTTCCTTGGCCTCTGTACTCAGATCATGGTTCTTGCGGTAGAACTGGATATAATCGAAATATTCACTGGTCAGGGAACTGATGGAGACATCGTTCCAGCGGTTACCCTGGACTCTCTTGCACAGCTCCCAGCGGAATTCACCGGTCAGGTGGGTGAAAGTCGTCTTCAGATCCTCCAGATGGAAAATGGAGAAGACCATACGACCGGGGCTGTTACGGCGCTTGCCCTCAATTTCCTGCCACATGACACCGCGGATACCGACGTTGGGCATCAGGATGATGTCCGGCAGATATTCCAGATGAATTGTCTCCTTACCCATGACATCTATGTGCTCCATATCCAGACTTTCTCTATAGAATGCCGTGTAATCTACCCGGCGGATCTCCTCGAGAATCTGGGAGACACGGGAAACGGTGACATAGGAGCTTTCCAGATCCTTCAGCACATCATCTGCGCAGAACAGCGGACAGAAAGTAGTGATCCGTCCGAAGGTGATCTTGTTGACCTGAGGGAACATATTCCGGAGCTCGTAATTGACCTTGGCCATGGGATTGTTCTCCAATGCCTTGAGCTCTGCATCCGTAATATTGCCACCGACCTTTTGTTTGTGAATATAATCGGAATAATCCTGGTCAAATTCGTTCCGGCTGGGAGATTTCTTCCCGCGGAAGATGGCCATCAGCCAGTCATAAAAGGTATAGACACCGATATCGCTGTGATCCGACATGGCTTCTGCCATGCGGTACAGGGTGACTGCATTTTTCAGACCGGCCAGCTCCTCATCCACATAACCGAAATACAGAAACATTTTGACCGGCATGGGAATGTTCGGCTGTTCCAGCGTCTGGGTGAACAGGAGGGAGTAGAGCAGATAAAATTCTTCGGTCAGCTGTCTGCGTAAAAGAGCGACATCCTGATCCTGGGAAGCCCGGTCGGACAGCAGCTTGTAAGCGTGGACATGCTGACGGAAGCTGGTCACGGTATCCAGATCCGAACCGGCGTAATCCAGAATAGTGTTCAGCGATCCGGCAAGCTTGCCAAGGATCTCGGAATCTCCGGAAGAACCTGCCTCAGCGGAATCATTGGATTCCATGAGATTCAGGCTGCTCTGGAAGGTCTGGGATCTGGAGGCAAACAGTTCCTGATCGATGAAGGACAGATCGCCGGCCTTAGAAAGCATACGGTGAATGCGGTCGTAGACCGCCTTGCTGTCTTCATTATCCTGTCCCAGTTTATAGAACAAAGAAGTATAAAAATCAAAAAGATCGTTGCCGGATTCCCGGAAATAGAAGGAACCGACCTGCTGCAGATAGTGGAACTGTTCCTCCAGGCTCTGGTAAGTACGGCGGAAGTCCAGACTTCCCTTACGCAGCATACCAATGGACAGATCCGACTCCTGTACCAGGATCCGGTAATTGTCCGAAGCCAGGATCCTGCTTAAGCCCATGTAATAGCCGTTCAGCCAGATGTCCGGTGAATCATCCCCAAGAAAAGCATTCAGCTCATCGAAATGTTCCAGGGATCTCGCTTGCAGACGGTAACGGCTACACAGTGTATTGTAGGTGGCAATATCATCTGTCAGAGTACGATACAGCTCACTGCAGTTCAATTCCGAAATGGAACTGCGGTTCAGCAGAATATTGATCTGACGGAAACAGGACAGACAGAACAGACGTGCTACGTCCGGGTGCTTCTGTAGAATATCATTCAGGGAATCCAGACTGGTCAGGGGATACGTCAGGATCGTTGTATCCTCCAACGTGGTATAGCCCAGCAGATGGATTTCGGAGCAGATCTCACAGATACTGATCACGTCTCCCTTTCCCAGAGTATAAGAGCCGCCGGGATATGATACATCTACTTTACCGTTGGTAATCAGATGCAATGCAGTCATGGGCTGCCCATAGCTATATATAGTTTTCCCCTTCTCCAATACGATTCCAGCCATTCCAATACCTCGTCTTATCATACAAATATTTAATACACATTATACACCATAATACCAACAATTTTCTACTGTACTTTTGATAGAAATGTGATAAAATAAAACTACATATGTGTCACTTTTACATTGACAGACGAAAAAAGCGATGTTTTCGGTAGAAAACGGTACATGGAAAGGTATATTGGGGTTATGGAACAGAGCAGTGAATACAGAGAGCAGTTGCTGGAATCATATAAGCAGGCAGTGAGGCCGTTACTTCCCTACCTGCCCTGGCTGGAGCAGAGCGCCGGCAAGAGAGCCAGCTCTATCTACAGCGGACAGGATATCGGAGTGAATTCCGTGTCTTTTCCGGTATATGACGGGACTCTCCTGAATTTCGTCAGGGAAGCGACGAAAAGTCCCCTGATGGATCGCAACTATGCCTATGTATACACAAGACACCGGATCCGCACTCATCAGGAGGAGCGGGATATTATTCAGAAAGCAGGATGGAAGGAATGGGATATCCTCAGAGGAATCCTGTCAAAATATGTCTTAGGCGGCAGAACAAAGGGAAATCTGTGGAGCGAGGCGGTATCGGAGCGGATCTTTTATCTGGTACTGAAACAGATGCAGGAGATCATTGAATTCTGGGATAAGACACCGGCGAACGGAAAGCTTTGAGTGGGGAAAGGCAGGATAGATCCATGGGAGAAAAATCAGTACAGAAAAAGCGATATATCGTAGAGAAAGCCAGAGAAGTATTTGTGGAGAAGGGCTTCAAAAAAGTAACGATGAAGGATATTGTAGAGGCCTGCGACATCAGCCGTGGCGGACTCTATTTATATTTTGAGAATACCAGTCAGATCTTCATGGAAGTGCTGCGCATGGAGAGTGAGGAGGCGGATGACGTATTTTCCGACAGTATTACGGAGGATGCTACCGCAGCGGATATCCTGCTTCTGTTTTTAAAGGAGCAGAAGAAAGAGCTTCTGCGCAAGAAGAATACACTGACGCAGGCTACCTATGAATTCTATTTTGAAAACGAACTGCCCAAGAGAGACAATATTTTAAAAAAGCAGTTTGATTCCGCAGTGAAGATCATTGAAAAACTGATCGAGGCAGGTGTGGATAACGGAGAGTTTATCTGCGAGGACTGTGAGGGAACTGCGAGAAATATTATGTTTGTGCTGGAAGGACTGAAGATTTCGGCCCAGACCATCGGCGTGACGGCGGAAGCGGTGGATCGTGAGATCCTGTATCTGTTGCGCGGATTGGGTGTAGAAGATTAATATGACAACGGGTGATGATGCTTCAGGGAAAGTTTCCTGAAGCATTTTCTGTGTAGAAAAGCTGCAAAGAGATAAAGAGAGGGAAAAGGTAAGTATGACAGAAACGATCATCAGCATGGAACTTCCGGCGGGAGGACATCTGGCAATCCGCAGGAACCGGATCCGTCCGGAGGGAGAAGAACGGAATTTATCCAGAATCAGTCTGGTGTCCGGCATCCACGGGGATGAACTGGAGGGACAGTACATCTGTTATGAGACGGCGCGAAGAGTAAAAGAGCATCCGGAGTATTTGAAAGGAATCGTAGATATCTATCCGGCATTGAATCCGCTGGGAATCGACATGGCCAGCCGGACGGTGCCGAGACTGGATATGGATATGAACCGTATGTTTCCGGGAGACGCATCGGGGGATATGATGGAGCGGATCACGGCAACTGTGGTGGATTCCCTGATCGGATCCGATATTTGTATCGATCTGCACGCCAGTGATATTTTTGTGCGTGAGATCCCACAGGTACGACTCAGTGAAGATTTTGCGGAGGCACTGCTTCCCTATGCGAAAATGACCAATGCCGACATGATCTGGATGAATGCCACTGCCACGGTGCATGAATCGACGCTGGCCCATTCCATGAATCTGCTGGGAGTTCCCACACTGGTGCTGGAGATGGGACAGGGGCATGACATCCACAGATCCTTCGGTAATCAGATCGTGGACGGTATTTTCCACATCATGAGTGAAATGGGGATCTGGACAGGCCCGGAGCCAAAGGTGCAGGAGCCTGCGATATCCAGTGACGGTGAGGTGGAGTTTATCCGCAGCAAGTCAGACGGTGTGTTCCTGCCGCTGATCGAGCACAACCACTATGTGAAAAAAGGAGATCTGATCGGGAAAGTGGTGGATCCATTTGAAGGGACGGTGAAGCAGCAGATCCGTACCGCAAAAGGCGGGCTGTTGTTTACCCTGAGAGCTTATCCGGTGGTCTATGAAGGAGATCTGCTGGCGCGGATCCTGACGGAGTGAAAAGATTATGTTTGAGAGAGATATTTATACCATACATTCGACCTACAGAGAAGATATGCGCATCAAGGGCTTTCAGTTCGGCAAGGGCGAGAAGTCTGCCTGCATCGTGGGCGCAGCCAGAGGTAATGAGATCCAGCAGATGTATATCTGTTCCCAACTGGTGAAGACACTGCGGGAACTGGAAAACAACGGCTGTATCAGTGCCGGCAAACAGATTCTGGTGATTCCTACCATCAATGCCTATTCCGTGAATATCAGCCGCCGCTTTTTCGGTGTCAAGGAAGCGGATATCAATCGGAGTTTTCCGGGAAATGATTACGGGGAGCCGGCGGACCGTCTGACCAATGCGTTGCTTACGGAGATCCGGGATTACGTTTATGGGATCCAGTTTACGTCCTTTTACAGACCGGGAGAATTCGTGCCCCATGTGCGTATGATGGAGACAGGCTATCAGAATACGTCGTTGGCGAATCTGTTCGGACTTCCTTATGTGGTGGTGCGCAAGCCGGTACCCATCGATACCAAGACACTGAATTATAACTGGCAGGATGAGATGACGGCCGCCTTTTCGGTATACACGAATCAGAATACCCAGATCGATGAGGTGAGTGCAAGACAGGCGGTGGCAGCGGTCTTACGTTTCCTGAAACGTATGGGGCTGATCCGGTACGAGAGTCATTCCGGCTATATCAGTCATGTTATATATGAAAAGGATCTGAGTGATGTACCTGCGAACCGGGCGGGAATTTTCCGGGGAAAAGTACATGCGGGAGACGATGTGCGCTATGGAAATGAGATGGCAGAAATTATAGACCCTTACGATGGAACGGTGAGGGAGAAGATTCTGGCCCCCACGGACGGCATCGTATTTTTCGCCCACACGGAGGCCCTGATCTGCGAGAAGGACATCGCTTACCGGCTGATCCACAGACTGCATGAATGACGAACCGTTCAAAAAGGCAGGTAAAATCTATCTAAATTTGTTGTTTTCTGCTATTGTGGGAAAATATAGTATGTTGTATGATACTATTCAGAACCATGTAAATATAATCATATGTACGTCAAAGGCTCGCATTGTAAGGGCATCTGATGATATTTATATGGTGAGATAACCACATGAGCAAAAAGTAAGCATCGCAAGATGTGGTTTTGCGAATGGGGTTCTGAATAGTGTCGCATAGTATAAAATTTCGGAGGAGAGACATGAGCAACGTAAGACGTATCTATGTAGAGAAAAAGGAACCTTATGCCGTCAAGGCAAAAGAGCTGCACGACGAACTGAAAAATTATCTGGGTATCGATGTGGCAAAGGTTCGTGAGTTTATCCGCTATGATGTGGAGAATATTTCGGATGAGGTGTTTGCAAGAGCCTGCAAGACTGTATTTTCCGAGCCTCCCGTAGATGATCTGTATGAAGAGACCATCGAGATTCCTGCGGATGCAAAAGTATTTTCCGTAGAGTTCCTTCCCGGACAGTTCGATCAGAGAGCGGATTCCGCAGTGCAGTGTGTGAAGTTCTTAAAAGAGGACGAAGAACCTGTGATCCGTACCGCTGTGACTTATATGATCGAAGGACAGGTGTCCGACGAAGAATTTTCCAAGATCAAATCTTACTGTATCAACCCTGTAGATTCCAGAGAGACCGGCATGGAGAAGCCGGATACTCTGATCACGGTGTATGATGATCCCGCTGATGTTGCTGTTTTTGACGGCTTCAGAGATATGGACGAGAGCAGTTTAAAAGCTCTGTATGAATCTCTGGGACTTGCCATGACCTTCAAAGATTTCCTGCATATCCAGAAATATTTCCATGATGATGAGAAGAGAGATCCTTCTATGACGGAGATCCGTGTACTGGATACCTATTGGTCCGATCACTGCCGTCACACCACTTTTTCCACCGAGCTGACCGATGTGGAATTCGGTGAGGGTTATTATCGTTCTCCCTTAGAGACCACTTACCAGAGCTATCTGGATACCAGAGAAGAGATCTTCAAAGGCAGAGAGGACAAGTTCGTCTGCCTGATGGATCTGGCACTGATGGCCATGAGAAAGCTGAAAAAAGACGGCAAACTGGATGACATGGAAGAATCCGATGAGATCAATGCCTGCTCCGTAGTGGTTCCCGTGGAGATGGATTACGGTGACCATAGAGAGACTGAGGAGTGGCTGGTATTTTTCAAAAACGAGACCCACAACCATCCTACAGAGATCGAGCCTTTCGGTGGTGCTGCCACCTGTCTGGGCGGTGCCATCCGTGACCCCCTGTCCGGCCGTGGCTATGTATATCAGGCAATGCGTGTCACCGGTGCTGCGGATCCTACCGTTCCTGTATCCGAGACTTTGCACGGCAAGCTCTCCCAGAAGAAGCTGGTAAGAGGCGCAGCCAGTGGCTATTCCTCTTATGGTAACCAGATCGGTCTGGCTACCGGCTTTGTAAAAGAGATCTATCATCCTTCTTATGTGGCAAAGCGTATGGAGATTGGTGCCGTTATGGGCGCAGCTCCCCGCAGGAATGTTATCCGTGAGACCTCTGATCCCGGCGATATCATCATCCTGTTAGGCGGACGTACTGGACGTGACGGCTGCGGCGGTGCGACCGGATCCTCCAAGGTACATACCGATACTTCCATCGAGACCTGTGGTGCTGAGGTACAGAAGGGTAATGCACCGACCGAGCGTAAGATCCAGAGACTGTTCCGTCGTGAGGAAGTCAGCCGTCTGATCAAAAAATGTAACGACTTTGGTGCCGGCGGTGTCTCCGTTGCCATCGGAGAGCTGGCAGACGGTCTGACCGTAGATCTGGACAAGGTACCCAAGAAATATGCCGGACTGGATGGCACGGAACTGGCAATCTCCGAGTCTCAGGAGCGTATGGCAGTGGTAGTAGATCCTAAGGATGTAGATACTTTTCTGGGCTATGCAAAGGAAGAGAACCTGGAGGCTGTTCCCGTAGCAGTTGTTACTGAGGAACCCAGACTTGTACTGAACTGGAGAGGCAAGCCCATCGTGGATCTGAAGAGAGCTTTCCTGGATACCAACGGTGCCCATCAGGAGACCAAAGTAAAAGTAGATATTCCTTCCGAAGAAGAGAATTATTTTGATAAATGGGCTGTTCCCGCTGTAGGTGAGAAACTGGAAGAGGGCGATGTGAAGGGTGCCTGGGTGGCACTGTTAAATGACCTCAATGTATGTTCCCAGAAGGGTCTGGTAGAGATGTTCGACTCCTCCATTGGTGCCGGCAGTGTATTGATGCCCTACAGTGGAAAATATCAGCTGACTGAGACCCAGACCATGGTAGCCAAACTGCCTGTACTGGAAGGTAAGACCGATACCGTGACCATGATGAGTTACGGCTTCGATCCGTATCTGTCCTCCTGGAGTCCTTACCACGGAGCTGTCTACGCAGTGACAGAGTCCATGGCGAAAATCGTGGCTTCCGGCGGTGATTTCAGCAAGATCCGCTTTACCTTCCAGGAGTACTTCCGCAGAATGACCAGCGATCCTGAGCGTTGGAGCCAGCCTTTCGCAGCACTGTTAGGCGCCTACGATGCACAGATCGGGTTCGGGCTGCCCTCCATCGGTGGTAAGGACAGTATGTCCGGTACTTTCAATGATATTGATGTACCTCCCACACTGGTATCTTTTGCAGTGGACGTGGCAAAATATGGCGATATTATTACTCCGGAACTGAAGACCCCCGGCAATAAGCTGGTACGTTTTTCTATTAATAAAGACGATTTCGACATTCCGATGTATGAGAATGTGGCAGAATTATATGGCAAGATCCACGAACTGACCGAAAATGGTACGATCGTATCCGCTTATGCTCTGGATTCCAAGGGTGTGGCAGCAGCTGTAGCAAAGATGGCCTTCGGTAACAAGCTGGGTGTGAAGATCGACGATGAGGTAACCACAGACGACCTGTTTGACAACGGACTGGGCGATATTCTGGCAGAGATCCCCGCAGACAAGATGGCTGCACTGGAAGAGAAGGAACTGGATTACACCGTGATCGGTACCGTGACCGAGGAGCCTGTATTCGTATATGGTGATGTGAAGATCACCATGGAAGAGGCACTTGTTTCCTGGACTTCCAAGCTGGAGAAGGTATTCCCCACCAAGGCAGTGAAGGGTACCGAGGCAGTGGCAAGCAATGTTTACAAGGCAGACAGTATTTATGTATGTAAGCACAAGATCGCAAAGCCTACCGTATTCATTCCGGTATTCCCCGGAACCAACTGTGAATACGACAGCACCAAGGCATTTGAACGTGCCGGAGCCCATGTGGAGACAAGAGTGTTCCGTAACATGACCGCAGAGGATATCCGCGAATCCGTAGAGGAATTCGAGAAGTCCATTGCACAGGCACAGATCATCATGTTCCCCGGCGGCTTTTCCGCAGGTGATGAGCCTGACGGCAGCGCGAAGTTTTTTGCAACAGCATTCCAGAATGAGAAGCTGAAGGAAGCGGTCATGAAGCTGTTAAATGAGAGAGACGGACTGGCACTGGGTATCTGTAACGGATTTCAGGCTCTGATCAAGCTGGGACTGGTTCCTTACGGCGAAATCACCGGTCAGAAGGAGGATTCACCTACCCTGACCTTCAATACCATCAACCGTCACATCTCCAAGATGGTATACACCAAGGTTGTATCCAACAAGTCTCCCTGGTTACAGGGCGCTACGCTGGGTGCTACCTACTGTAACCCCGCATCCCATGGTGAGGGTCGTTTCGTAGCACCGAAGGAATGGATCGACAAGCTCTTTGCAAACGGACAGGTTGCTACCCAGTACGCTGACCAGAACGGTAATGTATCCATGGATGAGGAGTACAACATCAACGGATCTTACTGTGCGATCGAGGGTATCACCTCTCCCGACGGCAGATGCTTCGGTAAGATGGCACATTCCGAGAGAAGAGATACCGCTGTGGCCATGAACATCTATGGCGAGCAGGATATGAAGATCTTCGAATCCGGTGTACAGTACTTTAAGTAAATTGAAATTTAGCGAAATATCCCCGTAGCCCTTGGCAGGGTATAAGAAACGCGGCACGCTCGTACTTTAGTACGATGCGCTCCTGTCGCAGAG
>OOBO01000931.1_pt1 | contig 22307 bp, 19 predicted proteins | sample 1671031 | NCBI WGS metagenome assembly OOBO01 (sample SAMN06348115, study PRJEB24527) | human gut metagenome | biome: human gut; feature: ankylosing spondylitis patient; material: feces | host: Homo sapiens | place: China | collected 2015-10 | reverse complement strand
GCTGGGCTGCCTGCTGGCAGAGAGCGGCGCGGAAATCTCCCGTGTGGAGGAGTCCGTCTACCGGCTGCTGCAGGCCTACCAAGGCAAGGACGCCCAGGTGTTTGCCATCCCCAGCTGTTTGATTGTCAGTTTGATGGCGGAGGATGGCCGTCCGGTGACCCGGATGCGCCGGATCAGTGCCCACGGCACGGATCTGGAGCTGCTGGAGAGCTGCAACGCTTTATGCCGCCAGCTCTGCCGTACCGTACCGCCCCTGGACGAGGCCCGGGCCATGGTGGACCGCCTCCCTGCCTCCTGCCGCCGCCACCGCCCCGCCACGGTGCTGCTGGGCTACGGTATCGCCCCCGCTTTCTTCTGTCCCCTGTTCGGCGGCGGGTTTTGGGACAGCTTGAGCGCCTTCTTCTGCGGTCTGGTGGTGGGCACCTGCCTGCTCTTCGGCGGCAGATGGCTGGGCAGCAACAGCTTTCTGCGGACGCTGGTATGCAGCGGCATCGCCTCCCTGCTGTCTCTTCTGCTGGTGCGGGCGGGCCTGGGGAATAATGTGGACCTGGTGACCATCGGCGTCCTGATGCTGCTGGTGCCGGGCGTGGCCCTGACCAACGCCATGCGGGAGATCGTGGCCGGCGACACCTACTCTGGACTCAGCCGGACGGCGGAGGCTATTCTGATCGCCACGGGTATCGCTCTGGGGGCCGCTGTGGGCCTGGGCATCGGGTATATTCTGTAAAGGGGATCTACTTTTATGGATATCTGGTCTCAATATGTTCTGCCCTGCCTGTGTGCTTTCGCCGGCTGCATCGGATTCACTCTGGTGTTCAATATCCATGGCCCCGGCAAGCTGATTGCCGGCTGTGGCGGCGCTCTGGGATGGCTGGTGTATCTACTGGCCGGCAAGACCATCCTGGCAGGCTTTTTCGCCGCCATGGCCATCAGTCTGTTCTCGGAAGTCATGGCACGTATCCGCCGCTGCCCCGTCACCGGCTATCAGCTGGTGGCCCTGCTGCCCCTGGTGCCCGGCGGCGGCATCTACTACGCCATGGGCTACTGTCTGGAGGGCGACACAGAGCAATTCCTCAGCGCCCTGCTGGGCACTCTGAGCATGGCGGCCGCCCTGGCGGTTGGGGTCATCCTGGCCTCCTCCCTGTTCCGGGCAGTGTTCCCGCGCCTGGCTCGCGTCCCGAAGCGCATGCCCTCCGGCAGGCAGAACCCATAAATGATTTTTTCAGCAGCCCGGCGGAACACGCCGGACTGCTTTTCTCCGCCTTGCACCGCCGGACAGAAGAGATTATAATGGAATCGACTTGATTCGACAGAGGAGGACTTCCATGTACATTGCCGACCTCCACATCCACTCCCGCTTTTCCCGGGCCACCAGTAAGGACGGAGATCTCCCCCACCTGGACTGGTGGGCCCGGCGAAAGGGCATCCGAATGGTGGGCACCGGGGACTTCACCCACCCCGCTTGGCGCGCCGAGCTGCGGGAGCAGCTGGTGCCCGCCGGAGAGGGCGTCTATACCCTGCGCCAGGATTTGCGCCTGCCGGATGTCGCCCCGGGCGAGGCGCCCCGGTTCGTTATCACCGGGGAGATCAGCTGCATCTACAAGCGCCACGGCAGAACCCGGAAAGTCCACAACCTGATCCTGCTGCCCTCTCTGGAGGCGGCGGACGAGCTCTCCGCCCGGCTGGAGGCCATCGGCAACATCCACTCCGACGGACGGCCCATTCTGGGGCTGGACAGCCGGGACCTGCTGGAGCTGACCCTGGACACCTGCCCGGACGCGGAATTCATCCCCGCTCACATCTGGACGCCCCACTTCGCTCTGTTTGGCGCCTTCTCCGGCTTCGATACCATGGAGGAGTGCTTCGGGGATCTGACCGGCCACATCCACGCGGTGGAGACGGGCCTCTCCTCTGATCCGCCCATGAACTGGCGGGTCTCTGCCCTGGACGGACTCCCCCTGGTCTCCCACTCCGACGCCCATTCCCCCTCCAAGCTGGGCCGGGAGGCGGATCTTCTGGACACCGGCCTCACCTACCCGGAGCTGGTCCGGGCCATCCGCACCGGAGAGGGATTCCAGGGCACGGTGGAGTTCTTCCCCGAGGAGGGCAAGTACCACCTGGATGGCCACCGGAACTGCGGCGTCTGCCTGACCCCGGCGGAGACAGCGGCGCTGGGCGGCGTCTGCCCCGTTTGCGGGAAGAAACTGACCATCGGCGTGGAGCACCGGGTGGAGGCCCTGGCGGACCGTCCTGCAGGGTTTCGTCCCGAGGGTGCCAAACCCTTTGAGAGTTTGGCGCCCCTGCCGGAGGTGATCGCCGCCTCCACCGGAGTCTCCGCCGCTGGGAAGAATACCCAGGCGCTGTACGAGCAGATGCTCCATGCCCTGGGGCCGGAGTTCTCCATCCTGCGGGAGGTGCCTGTGGAGGATATCGCCCACACGGCCGGCCCCTGCGTGGCGGAGGGCATCCGCCGCCTGCGGGCCGGGCAGGTGGAGCGCCGGGCGGGCTTTGACGGGGAGTACGGCGTCATCTCCCTGCTGACCCCCGGTGAGATCGCCCGGTTCAGCGGGCAGATCTCTCTGTTTGGCCTGGACCTGCCTGTGCGCAAATCCAAGCCCCGCCGGGAGCTGCAGCGCGTTTTGGCGCCAGAAGCGGCCCCGGCTGCTCCCCAGCCGGAGGCGCTGAATCCCCCGCAGCTGGAGGCCGTCACCTCCACCGCGCCGGTAACCGCTGTGACGGCGGGCCCCGGCACCGGCAAGACCCGCACCCTGGTGGCCCGGATCGCCTGGCTGGTGGAGGAACGGGGCGTCCGCCCCGGAGAGATTACCGCCGTCACTTTCACCAATCAAGCGGCGGCAGAGATGCGCGCCCGGCTGGAACAGCGTCTGGGCGGCAAGCGGGCGGTGGCGGCCATGACCATCGGCACCTTCCACGCCATCTGTCTAAAACTGCTTGGCGACGTGCGGCTCATCAGCCCCGGCGAGGCCCTGACCATCGCGGAGCAGGTGCTGCGGGAGTCCGGCCGAAAGGGCGGCGGAAAATCGCTGCTCCAGGCCGTCTCCCGGGTGAAAAATGGTGTTTCTCCAGAGGATGCCGATCTGGACGCGGAGCTGTACGACGCCTATCAGGCCAGGCTGCTGGACCTGGGCGCTCTGGACTTCGACGACCTGCTGACCGAAGGACTGAAGCGGGATGCCACCGGCCTGCGGTGCTTCCGCCATGTGCTGGTGGACGAGTTTCAGGATATCAACGATATCCAGTACCAGCTGGTCCGGTCCTGGAGCCGGAGCGGGGAGCTGTTCGTCATCGGCGACCCGGACCAGTCCATCTACGGCTTCCGGGGCGCCGACTGCCGGTGCTTCCAGCGGCTTCAAGAGGAGCATCCTGGTGTAAAGGAAATTCACCTAACAGAAAATTACCGCTCTGCTCCGGCCATTCTGGATACGGCCTTGGCAGTGATCGGTCATAATCCCGGCGGGGGCCGAATACTGACCCCCCGCTGCCCCGCCGGTCCTGCCGTGCGGTTGGTCCAGGCAGCGGACAGCTTCTCCGAGGCCGTATTCATCGCCAAGGAGATCGGCCGTATGACCGGCGGCGTGGACATGCTGGAGGCCCAGGCCCTGGGCCACGAGCGGACGGTGCGGGCCTTTTCCGATATTGCGGTGCTCTGCCGCACCCACCGGCAGCTGGAGCTGGTGGAGAAATGCCTCCGCCACGACGATATTCCCTGTCTTGTCACCGGGCGGGAGGACTTCCTGGATGACCCGGCGGTTCGGGGGGCGCTGGGCTTCCTCCGTTCCCTGGTGGTGCCAGCAGACAACGCGGCGCTGGAGTCCGCCCTCCGGCTGCTGTGGAACTGCCCGGCAGATCTCATCCAGAAGGCCCAGACGCTCTGCCAAAAGATGGGCACGCTGGACTCGGCGGCCCTGCAGGAGGCGGTCCGGGGCCACGGCATTCTGGAAAACTGGCTGGACCGGGCGGAGGTCTGGCTCCCTCTGGTCCGGACGGAAACACCCCGGAAGCTGGTGGAACAGTGGGAGGAACAGTACGGCACCTCTCCGGCCCTGGAACGCCTGCGGAACACGGCGGTATTCCACGAGGACTTCGACAGCCTCTGGGATGCTCTGGTCCTGGGCCAGGAGGCAGACCTCCGGCGGGCATCCGGCAAACACTGGGCCTCCGGCGCAGTGCGCCTGATGACGCTCCACGGTGCCAAGGGTTTGGAATTCCCTGCGGTGTTCCTGGCGGGTCTCTCCGCCGGAGCGATGCCCCTGGAGTCCCCCGGCCGCCCGGCGGATGCGGAAGAGGAGCGGCGGCTCTTCTTTGTGGGCCTCACCCGGGCCCGGGAGGAACTGATCCTCACCGCCGCGCCGGAGTTCTCTCCCTTCCTGCGGGAACTGCCGGAGACGGTGGTCCGGGAGACCACCGGCCGCCGCCGGGAGGCGGAACAGCTGCGCCTGTTCTGATCGCTTCCCCTTCTCCCAGTTCATACCAAAAGCCCCGGGCACACGTGTGTGTCCGGGGCTTCTCTCTTTTCCGTTGCCTTCAGCTTCGGTGTGCCCGATCCCTGACAGCAGCCAACAGCGCGTGACGCTCGTTGGGCAGGGAGTCATCCAGCACAGCGTTCAGCAGTTCCCGCAAAGTCTGTCCCACCGCGGGGCCGGAGAGTCCCATGGCCAGCAGGTCCCGCCCGTTCACCGCCAGCTGCCGCAGGGATATGCAGGCGCCCTCCACCAGCAGCTGGTCCAGGATGCATTCCGCCCTGTCGATCTCCCCCTGCAGGAAGCGGTACGCCGGGGCCTGAGCCAGATTGTCCGCTCGCTTCACATCCAGCAGACGCCGCAGGTCCCGCTCCCCCAGTGCCCCCAGTGCCCGAGCCACGCCCGGGCGGGTGCGTGGGATGTTGCGGTCATGCCAAGCCACCAGCTGCACCACCGTCTCCCGGAGAACCGTCTCGGCCCGGAGGCGACCCAGCATGGCCTCCGCCATGCGGGCGCTCTCCGCCGGATGGCCGTAAAAGTGTCCGCAGCCCAGCCCGTCCACTGTAAAGCAATTTGGCTTTCCAATATCGTGAAGCAGCATGGTCAGCCGCAGCTCCGGCTCCGGTTTCACTTTCTCCATGGCATGGAGGGTGTGCTCCCACACATCGTAACAATGGTGACCGTTCCGCTGGTCAAACCCCACCATGGGCAGAATCTCCGGCCAGAAGACGCCAGCCACATCCGGATAGGCCCGCAGGACCTCTGCGGCCCATTTTCCGGACACCAGCTTTTTCAGCTCCGCCCAAATCCGCTCCGGAGCAATGGCTCTCAGCAATTCCCGGTTCCGGTGGATGGCCACCGCTGTATCCGGATGGACAGTGACCCCCAGCTCCGCCGCGAACCGCAGTCCCCGCAGGATGCGGAGGGCATCCTCGCCGAACCGGCGGTCCGGCTCTCCCACACACCGCAGGACCTTCGCCGTCAGGTCTGCCCGGCCGCCCAGAGGGTCGTACAGGGTCCCCTGCAGGTCCGCTGCCATCGCGTTGATGGTGAAGTCCCGGCGCCGCAGATCCTCCTCCAGAGAGTCGGTGAACGTCACGGTCTCCGGCCTCCGGTGGTCCCGATAGGCACCGTCCCGCCGGAGTGTAGTGATCTCCACGCCACCCTGCTCCGTCTTTACGGTGACGGTGCCGTGGCGCAGACCAGTTGGGACAGCCCGGCCGGCAAACAGGGCCATAGTCTCCTCCGGCCGGGCGGAAGTGGTCACATCCCAGTCCCCCGGCATCCGGTCCAGCAGGGCATCCCGGACGCAGCCGCCCACGCACCATGCACCATACCCCGCCGCCTCCAGTGTTTTCAGGATCTCCCCTACCGGAGCGGGGATCGTTACCGTTGTCATGTGTCCACCTCCCTTATGTCCATTCTCCTTGCGTATCGCGGATCAGCTCTGCGGGCCGTCCCATCGCCACTCCATAAGAAGTTCCGCTTCCCCAGTCTCGGGATCCACGCCCTCCTCCAGGACACGGAACCCCTCCCGCCGGTAGAAGGCTGCCGCCCGGAGGTTTTTCCGATAGACCTGCAGGCGCAGCTGCCCGCGGCTGGTCTTCACGTGGTCCAACAGCTGCCGGCCCACGCCGCCGGACCGGGCCCCCCTCCGGACGAAGATGCCGGCGATGTAGTCTCCCAGAAGTCCGATGAAGCCTGAAATTTCGGCCCGCGCCTCCGTCTCAAAGACCCAGACCTCCGCCCGGGCCAGCGCAGTCCTGACCTCTGCAAAATGTCCCAGCCAATAGGCTGCTGGGATGAAATCGTGGGCTTCCCGGTTGGCGTCCAACCAGATGGCCGCCACAGCATCCAGGTCGCCCTTCCCCATTCTTCGGATCATGGGCCTCCTCCATTCCTCCTGTACCTCGCGCTGCTCTGATGATACCACACCAAGCGACCCGCCGCAAGGCAGGGTCCACCGGATTCTGCCTTTTGAAGTATGATCGTGATTTCACGGAACAAGGAAATCTTCTGTCATTTGGGTGAAACTATGCCTGGATCTCCGCTCCTTCACAGCCGGTCATGTTTCCACCCGTGGGCAAAAGACGTGGGCAGCTGTTTTCCCCGCGGAACACAGCTTCCCATGTTGTCCAGGTGTGGAAGCAAGGCCTTCCGCCCCTCAGGCTGGAATTTCGGGAACTGAATTGCACCCCAAAACAGGCCCGCTCTATGCCTTCTTCCGTGTCAGGAAAATCCCAAGGATTGCTCCTATCAAGAGCATCGGCGCAAACCTGACAAACAGCCATTCAAATGCGTGAAAGGCGACTCCAACAACGGCGGTTTCCGGATCGTGATAATTCCACCCCAGATAAGGACTCCCGCAGTAAATGAAAACTGCGGAAATCATTACGATGGCCGTACACAATCCAATAAGCAGGCAGCGAGCTGTTTTTCGCCGCAGCTCCTTCCCCTGTGCCAGCTGCAAATTTATGATCTCCAGCTTTTCGGAAACCGCTTTCAGGTCATCAGCCTTCGCCGCTGTGACAGGTTCTCCGAGCAGCGTGCTCACAGGTGTTTCAAACGCCTCTGACAGGGAGATCAGCATATCAGCATCCGGAACAGACAATCCCTGCTCCCATTTGGAGATGGTCTGCCGCACCACATTCAGCTTGATCGCAAGTTCCTCCTGCGATAGCCCTTTTGATTTTCTGATGGCTTTGATGTTTTCACATAACATAGGGAATGAACTCCTTTCTGGTTAACGCCATTGTACGAGAAACAGCCTGTTTTCGCAAGCAACGTATATTAACATTTGCGTTCAGACTGTGCAGGCGGCTTTTGGCTTCTTTCTTTTGCGGCAGGCAAGATTTGTTGATTCCTGCGGCACGTATCCAAACCGGCAAATTACCTTCCTCTTACGGCTGCGCTCAGTTTGGTGAAGCCGACGGAATTGGGGTCGCCACCGCTGATCTTGAAACGGGGCCCTGGATTTCTCTGGTTGCATTTTCCGTCTTCTCATACTATAATGAAATATTTGGTAAGGAATTGCAGGTTTTTGGGCAACCTCATGGTATTCCCACAGAATCATCAGCGGCGCGCTGGCAGTGCGCTTCAGATAAGGAGTCTTTTCATGATGAACAATCTCCATCCCATCCGCGACTATATCGTCCCCGGCAAGCGGGCCCATCTGGTGGGCATCGGCGGCGTGTCCATGTGCCCCCTGGCGGAGGTGCTGCGGGGCATGGGCCTCCATGTCCAGGGCTCCGACATGACGGAGAGCGACACGGTCCGCCACCTCCGGTCCTTGGGCATCCCCGTGGCCATCGGCCACAACGCCGAAAACCTGGGGGACTGCGATCTGGTGGTCCGCACCGCTGCCGTCCACGACAGCAACCCGGAGATCGCCGGTGCCGTGGCCCGGGGTATCCCCGTGTACGAGCGGGCCCAGGCCTGGGGTGCCATCATGCAGCGGTATCCCAACGCGCTGTGCGTGGCCGGTACCCACGGCAAAACCACCACCACCTCCATGTGCACCCATATCTTCATGGCGGCGGAGGCGGATCCCACGGTGATGATCGGCGGCACCCTGCCCCTGCTCCACGCCGGCTACCGGGTGGGCCAGGGGGACACCATCATCCTGGAGTCCTGTGAGTACTGCAACAGCTTCCTCAGCTTCTTCCCCACCGTGGCAGTGATTTTGAACGTGGAGGAGGACCACCTGGACTTCTTCAAGGATCTGGCCGACATCCAGCACTCCTTCCGCCGGTTTGCGGAGCTGGTGCCCCCGGCGGGGTCCGTCATCGTCAACGCGGACAACGCCAGCGCCATGGAGGCGGTGGCCGGGCTGGAGCATCCCATCTTCACCTTCGGCCTGGACCATACCGCCGACTGCACCGCCGCCAATCTGACGGAGGTGGACGGCAGGCCGGTATTCGACGTGATGATCCGCGGCGAGAAATACGCCCGCGTAGAGCTCCACGTCTACGGCCACCACAATGTTCTCAACGCCCTGGCGGCAGCCTCTGCGGCCTGGGCACTGGGCCTGCCGGGCCATGCGGTGGAGACGGGCCTGGCCTCCTTCACCGGCGCCGGCCGCCGATTCGAGCACAAGGGTACCTATCACGGGGCGGAGGTCTACGATGACTACGCCCATCACCCCGACGAGCTCCACGCCCTGTTCACCACCGCCAAGGAAATGGGGTATGAACGGCTGGTGGTGGCCTTCCAGCCCCACACCTACTCTCGCACCGCCAAGCTGTTCGAGCGGTTCGTGGAAGAGCTGAAAATCCCGGACGTGGCCATCCTGGCGGAGATCTTCGCCGCCCGGGAGCAGAACACCTTGGGCATCTCCTCGGCGGACCTGTGCCGCAATATCCCCGGCGCTGTGTACTGCTCCACCCTGGACAAGGCGGCGGCGGCTCTGCGGCAGGCGGCCCGGCCCGGCGACTTGATCCTCACCGTAGGCGCCGGTGACATCTACCGGGCCGGGGAAAAGCTGCTGGCGGGGGTGTGAGCCGTGGAGATCTCAGAGATCCGCACCGCCGCCCCGGCAGAGGGCCGCGCCGCCGTGGAGCTGGAGACCTTTGCCCTGCTGGACCGGCTGCACATCCCCTATGCTTGGGTGGCCCACGAGACCGCCGACACCATCGCCGACTGCGATGTGGTCAGCGAGGTGCTGGGCATCTCCATCTGCAAGAACCTGTTTCTCTGCAACCGGCAGAAGACGGCGTTCTACCTGCTGACCATGCCCGGCGGCAAGCCCTTCCAGACCAAGGTCCTCAGCGCCCAACTGGGCACCACCCGCCTCTCCTTCGCCCCGCCGGAGCTGATGGAGTCCATGCTCCGCTGCACCCCCGGCTCTGCCAGCGTGCTGGGCCTGGCCTATGACACGGAGCGCCGGGTCCGGCTGGTGATGGACCGGGCAGTCCATGACGCGGCCTGGTTCGGCTGCCACCCCTGCAAGAACGACGCCAGCCTCCGCCTGCGGACGGAGGACCTGCTGCATGTCTTTCTCCCCCACACGGGCCACGATGTGACGGTGGTGGACCTGTAACGGCATCTATGGAAAAACGAGGACCGGACCGGTCCTCGTTTTCTGTTTTCCCTCAGTGGGAAGAGGTCAGCTTGATGCCGACAATGCCCGTCAGCAGCAACACGGTGAAAAACATCCGGGCGGCGGTCACCGGCTCCTTGAAGATCAGGATGCCCACCGCCACGGAGCCTACGGCCCCGATGCCGGTCCAGACGGCGTAGGCAGTGCCCAGGGGAAGCGTCTTCATGGCCTGGCTCAGCAAATAGAAGCTGGCCAGCATCCCCGCAATGGTCATCACGGACCAGCCCAGCTTCGTGAAGCCATCGGACAGTTTCAGGAACGAGGACCAGAACACCTCCAGAAGTCCCGCGCATGCCAGAAATACCCATGCCATGCAAATCACTCCTCCTCTGACAGCAAAAAATAAAAGGCGCCCGCGCCCCGCATCTCCAATGGCCTACGGATGCAGGGGCAAACGCCTTTGTCCGCCCGGCGGCGGACCTATATTGATGTTTTATTTTACAGATTTCCCGGGAAATGTCAAGTCCTTTCTACCACAGAGCGGTAAAACCGCTCCCGGTCCTCCCGGAGCATCCGCAGCTCCCCGGTGGAGAGCATCTGCCGGATGCGCTCCGCCAGCCAGACGTCGCCGATGCCCGGCTTCTCCCGGCCCAGAACCTCTCCAATGATGTTGGCGATCTTCGTCTGGCCCTCGGGCAGATGGCGTCGGATCATTTCGTCGTAGAAGTCCTCCCCCACGCTGCGGACCCGGCCGTTCACCACCGCCCGGAGCGGGGCGTTCTCCTGCCGGAGCACCTCCCACCGATGGGCCATAGCGCCCAGCATCACCGGCGGCAGCGGCTCCTCCCGGGACAGGAAGCGTCCGAACAGCTCCGGCTCCACCTCGCCCCAACCCAGGTAGGTCTCCACGACGCCGTCCGGCCGCTCCCGCCAGGGCGGCAGGAACACCACGCGGACGTCGGCCTTTGTGTCTTTCAGCAGGCTGGCAGCGTGGAGCAGACCGCAGGCGCCGTATGGCGTATGGTCCACCCAAATACGGACGGCGTCCCTAGAGCCGCAGGACCTCAATCGCTCCGCTGCCTCCAAATTCCGCTGCCAGTCCCGGTCCGTGGTCTCATCATCACCATCACACCACCGGCGCAGCAGGTCCCACCGGTCCGCCCCCAGCGGTTCTCGGATATCCCCCATATCCAGTCCCAGGGACAAGACCAGTACATCACTCGGACTGCCGCCCAGGGGGATGGCCTCCCGTTCCAGGGCCGCCTGCCGCCGCTGGGCCCGCTGGATCTGGTGGATCTCCTCTCCCGCGGGCGCTTTTCCGTCATCGAAGCCGATGACCGTAGTAGATGTCACATTTCCGCCGTCCTCTGTGCGGCTGAGAACGAATCCGAGGCCTTTCCGTCCGCTCCTGCCGCAGCGCTGGGCCACCCGCAGGGCACCGCGGGTTGACATATCAAAACACAGTTCCAGCATGGTCTTGCCTCCTGGATGTCACGGCTGCTGATCTTCTCAGGGATCCAGCAATGTTTTCCCAAAGCCAAAGCCCCATTGATAGGCCCAGCCCAAGGACGTGAGCAAAAGCACCGTCAGCCCGTAGCCGAAGAGGAGCCCCGTCGCCAGCCGCCGGAGATTACCGCTCTCATAGGGCGTACAGAGCTGGAGAAGTCCGTCCGCAATCAACGGAACCAGCAGCACAGCCGCCACTCCCGCCGGGGGATGGACCGCCCACCAGGTTGCCAGCCCCGCCAGGATGCCCGCCAGCTCCCCGGTGCACCGGGCGCAGATGGGAAAGGGCGTTCCGTCCCGAAAATGGAAAGAGCGATCCGGCCGGCAGTGGCATCCGAAGAGAATCGGAAGCCACCGCCAAAGCCAGCGCCGCAGCTTAATAGGCATACACCGCTGCGCTGATGCCCAGAGCCGCCGCCGCAACGTACATCAGTACATAGGCGATCACGCACACCAGGGCGCCGATGCCCGCCGCCTTGGCAGTCCGGGGCTTGGTATCCTTCCATACCAGGAACAAGATCAATCCTGCAATGGGAATACAGCAGCCCAGAAGCCCCCACAGGAAGCCGCCGTTGTCCGCTGCCGGTGGAGGATTATTCGGTCCTCCGTTCTGAGGAGTGCCGCATTTCGGGCAGACCGCCGCATAGTCATCGATCAATGCACCACATTTTCTGCAATAAGCCATCGTTTTTCCCTCCAAGACACAGTTTGCCGCGTTCGCCTCCGCGCTGTCCCAAAGCCGCGTGGCGCCCTCCACCTGAGGGAACCAAGCACCTTGATTGTATCGGTCCCCGCACCTGCTGTCAAGGCTAATCCGACAGATTCCAACCAAAAGGGACAAGGCAGGCAGCTTTCGCTGCCCGCCTTGTAAAAAGTCCGGGAGATCTTACTTCTTGCTCAATGCCTCGTCAATGGCCTTAGCCGCGGTCTTGCCGGCGCCCATGGCCAGGATGACGGTGGCAGCACCGGTGACGGCGTCGCCGCCGGCATAGACATTCTCGCGGGAGGTGAGACCGTCCTCGTTCACCACGATGCCGCCCTTCTTGTTGATTTCCAGGCCCTTGGTGGTGGACTTGATCAGGGGGTTGGGGCTGGTGCCCAGGGCCATAATAACGCAGTCCACGTCCACGTCGAACTCACTGCCGGGGACCTCGATGGGACGGCGGCGGCCGGAGGCATCGGGCTCGCCCAGTTCCATCCGGATGCAGCGGATTCCCTTCACATCGTCGTTCTCGTCCGCCAGCACCTCCACCGGGTTGCAGAGAGTCTTGAAGATGATGCCTTCCTCCTCGGCGTGCTCCACCTCTTCACGGCGGGCGGGCAGCTCCTCCATGCCGCGGCGGTACACAACATAGACCTCTGCACCCAGGCGCTTGGCGCACCGGGCGGCGTCCATGGCCACGTTGCCGCCGCCTACGACGGCCACCTTCTTGGGATGGATGAGGGGCGTGTCGGAATCGGGCAGGTATGCCTTCATCAGGTTGATGCGGGTCAGGAACTCGTTGGCGGACAGCACGCCCTTGTAGTTGACGCCGGGGATGTTCATGAACATAGGCAGGCCGGCGCCGGAGCCGATGAACACGGCCTCAAAACCCATCTCATCCATCAGCTCGTCCACGGTGATGGTGCGGCCCACCACGGTGTCGGTCATGATCTTCACGCCGAAGTGTTCCAGCCGGGCCACCTCCTTGGCCACAATGGCCTTGGGCAGACGGAACTCCGGGATGCCGTACACCAGCACGCCGCCAACCTGGTGCAGCGCCTCGAACACGGTGACGTCATACCCCTTCCGGGCCAGATCGCCGGCACAGGTCAGGCCCGCAGGGCCGGAGCCTACCACAGCTACCTTGTGGCCGTTGCTCTCCGGCACGACGGGAGCGCCGCCCTGATGGCCGTGGGTATTGTGATAGTCCGCCACAAACCGCTCCAGACGGCCGATGCCCACGGGCTCACCCTTGATGCCCCGGATGCACTGGCCCTCGCACTGGTTCTCCTGGGGGCAGACACGGCCGCAGATGGCGGGCAGGCTGTTGGTGGAGGTGATGACGCCGAAGGCCTCATCAAACTTGCCTTCCGCCACCTTGGCGATGAACTCGGGAATATGTACGTTCACAGGGCAGCCGTTCACGCACTTGGGGTTCTTGCAGTTCAGGCAGCGCTTGGCCTCGTCGATGGCCATTTCCTCAGTATAGCCCAGGGCCACCTCGTCGAAGTTCTTGTTGCGGACATCGGGCTCCTGAGAGGGCATGGGATTCTTCTTCAAAGACATATTGGCCATGATTATTCGGCCTCCTTCTTGAACAGGTTGCAGGTCTCCTCATATTTGTGGGCCTCAAAGTCCCGATACATCTGGTTCCGCTTGACCGCCAGATCCCAGTCCACCTTGTGGCCGTCGAAATCCGGGCCGTCCACGCAGGCGAACTTCATCTCGCCGCCCACGGTCAGGCGGCAGCCGCCGCACATGCCGGTGCCGTCGATCATGATGGGGCTCATGGACACGGTGGTGGGGATGCCGTAGGGCTCCGTGGTCTTGGAAACAAATTTCATCATCACCATGGGTCCGATGGCGAACACCTCATCATACTGGTTGCCAGCGTCAATCAGCTCCTTCAGCGCCTCGGTGACAACGCCCTTCTGGCCATAGGAGCCGTCGTCGGTGCAGACCTTCAGTACGCTGCTTGCGGCCCGGAACTCATCCTCCAGGATCACCAGATCCTTGTTCTTGAAGCCGATGACGGCGTGGACCTCGGCCCCGCAGTCGTGGAACTTCTTCAGCACGGGATACGCGATGGCGCAGCCGACACCGCCGCCCACCACGCAGACCTTCTTCTTGCCCTCGGTCTCGGTGGCCTTGCCCAGGGGGCCCACAAAGTCCTGGAGGCTGTCGCCCTCTTTCATGTGGCTCAGCTTTTCCGTGGTGGCGCCCACGGTTTGGACGATGATGGTGACGGTGCCCTTCTCCGGGTTATAGTCGTTGATCGTTATGGGGATTCGCTCGCCGTTCTCATCCACGCGCAGGATGATGAACTGGCCCGGCTGGGCCTTCTTGGCGACCAGGGGTGCCTCGATCTCATACAGGGTGACGGTGGGACGGAGGGCCTCTTTTCTCACGATACGATACATAGTGTTCCTTCTTTCCCGAATGATCGAATTTTGGTATTTGCGGCGATGTATCCTTCGACACGACACATTGTCTATACTTTAACACAACCCCCGAAAGCAGTCAATCCGTTTTTGCGGGGATTCTGCGAAAAAAATAACAAACTTTCCAGCGCCCCTTCGGGCCGGTCAATCATCCTGTACAAAGGGTGATGCGCCGCCCCTCGGACCGGAGGACGCCCTCCTCCTTCAATCGCTTCAGCTCCCGCATCATGGCGCTGCGGTCCGTGGCGATGTAATCCGCCAGCATACTCAGGGAGAAGGGCAGCTGGAAGGTCCGGCTCCCCTCCTTCTCCGCCAGCTGGTTGAAGTAGCACAGGAGCTTTTCCCGGATGGACCGGCGGGAGAGAACGTCCACCCGCTCGGACAGGGCCTGGGCCTTGTCTGAGATCAGCCGCAGCATATTCTGCACCAGCAGGCTGTGATGGGTGCAGGCCCGCTCACACCGCTTCAGAATATGGGGATAGTCGATGAACACCACGTCGCAGGCCGTGCGGCAGACCACTTCCAAGCTGTCCCGGCCGGAGGTGGAAAACGCCAGGCTCTTGCCGAACACACCGCCGGGGCCCAGCTCCTCCAGCACAGTGGCGACTCCCTCCTCATCGATGCGGATCAGGGATGCCTCCCCCCGCTCCACCACGCCTACGGCGTTGCCAGCCGGGCCGGAGAAGTCGTAGATCACCTCGTCCACCCGATAGCTCCGCTGCACCGCCTGAAAGCAGTCCAGCATCTGCTGGTAATTCTCGTACCCGATGTCCTGAAACAAGGGGCTCTTTTTCAGTTCCTGTGGGGTCAACATCGCGGCCGCTCCCTTCTGTTGCATATATCACATTTTATAATAGCAGCCTCTGTCGAAAAAGTAAAGACCGTTCTCCGGCAGATTTCATAGATTATTCACCAATTCCCCAGGCATTTCCTGTATACTTTTTTCAGAAGGCCGGAAAGGCCGAATACGGGCGGGCCCCCGCCCTTAGAAATGAGGCAGCAAAGTGAACATAGCTTATTTTCTGCTCCCGAAGCACAGCGTCGCCTATCTGTACGATGACTGCACCTTCCGTCAGGGACTGGAAAAGATGCGGCACCACGGCTATACCGCCATCCCCGTCATCAGCCGGGATGGGAAATATGTCGGTACAGTCAGTGAGGGGGATTTCCTCTGGCAGCTCCTGTCCAAGGACTGCGAGACCTTGACTGCCTACTCCATGAAGGACATGGAGCGGCTGCAGGTCCGGGACATTCTGCGGGGCAACAGCTATCCTCCCGTCCGGATCACCGTCACCATGGAAGAGCTCCTCCACAGCGCCATGAACCAGAACTTCATCCCTGTGGTGGACGACCTGGGGAACTTCACCGGGATCGTCACCCGAAAAGACATCATCCGCTACTTTGCGGAGCAGAAGGATGCGGCGGAGCCGCTGCCTTTGCGGAAGATCGTATAAACCGACCGGGAGACGGCGGGGCACTGCCCCGCCGCCTTTTTTCTCCCCCGCTTTTATCCCATCATCTCATCCAGGGAGTATTTGCGCACCTGGCCTGGCGGGCCCCCGTCCCGGGTGGCCACTCCCGCCACATAGCCCGGAAAGGTGTCCAGAAAATAGAATCGCTCCCCAGGCTGGAGCGGGGTCTCCGACGCCAGCATGGTCCCCACGCCAGCGCCGCTGCGCTTGGCCCGGGCCTCCCGCCGGACCCAGCTCTGGAAGAAGGCCCGTTCCGTGGTCACATCCGCCAGACGCCGCATGGCCCGCTCGCTCACCGGCCGGATGTGCTCGATATCCACCCCCACCGGCTCCCCGGACAGGGCCACCAGCACCGCGCCGATGGTGTGGCTCAGATTGAAGTGGACCTCCGGGAAATCCGGGAAGTAGGGCTTGCCCAGAGAGGTGAGCCGGATAGGCGGAAGCTCCCGCCAGCGGTACTGCTCCCACAAGGCATGGCGTAGAATGAGATAGGCGCACAGGGGCTCCCGCCGCTTTTCCGACTGCTTGATCCGCAGCAGCCGCTCCTGCCGCTCCGGGGGCAGCAGGGGCAGCATGGCCTCCGTCTCCCGCTCCGTCAGCGGGCGCTCCAACCGGGCCGCCCAAAGCTCGATGGACATCTCACGCCTCCTCTCCGCCGCTTCGACGCTTTTCTACCATTTTACGCAGGCCGCGGCAGTCTGTAAACCCACTGGGCAAAAACTTTTTGAAAAAATCCAGCAAAAAAAGAGGAAATCCCAAAAGAACGGGGTATATCTAAAATGTCTCGTTTTGGGTACGCCCTCGCTTTCGGGTATGACCCTCGGGAAATCTGGCAACACTCACCGAAAGGAGGAGACCTTGACATGCCCTTTCCCCAGAGCTTTCTGGACGAGCTGATGGCCCGGAGTGACATCGTGGACGTGGTGGGCAGCTATGTGCAGCTGACCCGAAAGGGCGCGAATCTCTTTGGTCTGTGTCCCTTCCACAGTGAGAAGACCGGCTCCTTCTCCGTCTCTCCGGACAAACAGATCTACTACTGCTTCGGCTGCAAGCGGGGCGGCGGCGTTATCAACTTCATCATGGAGGAGGAGAATCTCTCCTTCCCGGATGCGGTGCGCTTTCTGGCCAAACGGGCGGGGATGGAGGTACCGGAGGAGGACGGCGACCGGGAGGCGGGCCGCAGGCGCCAGCGTCTGCTGGACCTGAACCGGGACGCGGCCCGGTTCTACTATCAGATGCTCCAACAGCCGGAGGGGCGGGCGGTGCAGGAATATCTGGACCGGCGGAAAATTCGCAGGGCCACGGCAGTGAACTTCGGTCTGGGAGCCTCTCTGGATGCCTGGGACGCGCTGATCCTGGCCATGACGAAGAAGGGCTATACGAAGTCGGAGCTGCTGGAGGCAGGCTTGGCGGTGCAGAACCGGAACGGCGGCCTGTACGACAAGTTCCGCAACCGGCTCATCTTTCCTGTCATCGATGTGCGGGGAGACGTGGTGGCCTTCGGCGGCCGGGTCCTGGACAAGTCTGAGCCTAAGTACATGAACTCCCAGGAGACACCGGTGTACTCCAAACGGCGGGTTCTGTACGGACTGAATCTGGCCAAGAAATCCAAGCGGTCCAACATCATCCTCTGCGAGGGCAACATCGACGTGGTAACGCTCCACCAAGCGGGATTCGACAACGCAGTGGCCTCCATGGGGACGGCTTTGACAGTGGAGCAGACACGGCTCCTCAGCCGGTTCACGAAGGAGCTGGTGCTGTGCTACGACAATGACAACGCCGGCAAGATCGCCACGGAGCGGGCGCTGGAGATCCTGAACAACTCGGAGTTTTCGGTCAAGGTCCTTCAGCTGCCCCGGCGGCGGACGGAGGATGGCAAACTGGTAAAGCAGGACGCCGACGACTTCATCAAGCTCCAGGGAAAAGACGCCTTCGAGGCGCTGCTGACCGGCAGTGAGAACGGCATCGAGTTCCGCATGGCCCAGGCGGCGGGTAAGTACGACCTCTCCAGTGACGAGGCCCGTGTGGCCTACTGTGAGGAGGTCAGCGCCCTGCTAGCCGCCCTTGCCAATCCGGTAGAGCGGGAGATCTACACCACCCGGGCCGCAGAGACCGCCAAGATCACGCCGGAGGCCATGAGGCTGGAGGTCCAGCGGGCCTTCAAACGCTGCCTCTCCCGGGAGAAGCGGCAGGAGCTGCGGCGGGACCTGAACCCGGCGGTCCAGCTCCCGCCCAAGGAGCGGGAGCTGCGATACGACAACATCCGCTCCGCCCGGGCGGAGGAGGGCATCCTGCGGCTGCTGATCCGGGACGAGAGCCTGTTCCCGGAGGAGCCGCCCCTGCGGGAGGAGCAGTTCTCCTCCCCACTGCTGGGCCGTGCCTTTACCACGCTGTGGCAGGCCAAGGCGGCAGGACGCGTCCCCTCCCTGGCGGCCCAGGCGGAGTTCTTCTCCCAGGAGGAGATGAACCATCTCACCGGCGTCTGCCAGCAGCCGGAGTCTCTGCGAAACGGACAACAGGCGCTGGCGGACTACATACGCATCGTACAGACGGAGGCCGAGAAGCGGCTGGGGGGCGGGACTGCCGACCCGCTGCTGGCGGCCACAGAAAAATACAAAGACAAAAAGGGTACTGGAGGAAAGCAGCATGGCAAATGAGTTTGAGTTGAGCCCCAAGGAGCTGAAGAGACAGGCAGACGCGCTCCTGGCGGCCGCAGATGCGGCGGAGAAGGCCGCGGAGAGGGAGCCGGCTGCAAGGTCTGCCAAAAAGTCCACCCGGAAAAAGGGGGAGGAGACGGCCCAGGAGGCCCCCGCCGTCATGACGGACGAGGAGGCCCGGAAGGCCGGCATCCTCCGGCTGGACGACAAGCAGGTGGCTGCGCTGCCCGCAGCCTCCTGGCTGATGAACAACGAAAAACTGCGGGAACTGCTGGCCCGCGGTAAGAAGAAGGGCAAGCTGGACTCCGCAGATCTGATGGACGCGGTGGATGACCTGAATCTGGAGAGCGATCAGATGGATCAGCTCTACGACTCCCTGGAGGCGCTGAACATCGACATCAGCGCCGACGATGCCCTGTTGGCGGACCTGCCGGATGACGAGCCCGCCGCAGAGGAGATCGCCGATGTGGAGGAAGAGGAGCTGGTGGATCCCAACACTCTGGTGAACAGCTTCTCCATCGACGATCCTGTCCGTATGTATCTGAAAGAGATCGGCAAGGTGCCCCTGTTGTCCCCGGATGAGGAGATCGACCTGGCCCAGGCCATGGGCGCGGGCAACGAGGCCGACCGGAAGCTGGCGGAGATCGACCGGCTCCGGAAGGAGGGGCAGGAGATCCCCTACTCCCAGGAGGAGATCGCCGCCTGGAAGTCCGCCCACGCCAAGGGTGAGACCGCCAAGCAGAAGCTGGCGGAGGCCAACCTCCGCCTGGTGGTGTCCATCGCCAAGCGGTACGTGGGCAGGGGCATGCTGTTCCTGGATCTGATCCAGGAGGGCAATCTGGGCCTGATCAAGGCGGTGGAGAAGTTCGACTACACCAAGGGCTACAAGTTCTCCACCTACGCTACCTGGTGGATCCGGCAGGCCATCACCCGGGCCATCGCCGACCAGGCTCGCACCATCCGCATCCCTGTCCACATGGTGGAGACCATCAACAAGGTGATTCGGGTCAGCCGCCAGCTCCTGCAGGAGCTGGGCCATGATCCGTCTCCCAATGAGATCAGCGCGGAGATGGGAATGCCGGTGGAGAAGGTCCGGGAGATCCTGAAAATTGCCCAGGAGCCCGTCTCCCTGGAGACCCCCATCGGTGAGGAGGAGGACTCCCACCTGGGCGACTTCATCCCCGACGAGGACGCCTCCGAGCCGTCGGAGGCCGCCTCCTTCACCCTGCTCAAGGAGCAGCTGGTGGACGTGCTGGGTACCCTGACCCCCAGGGAGGAGAAGGTGCTCAAGCTGCGCTTCGGCATTGAGGACGGCCGCACCCGCACCCTGGAGGAGGTGGGCAAGGAGTTCAACGTCACCCGTGAGCGCATCCGCCAGATCGAGGCCAAGGCCCTGCGGAAGCTCCGCCATCCCAGCCGGAGCAAAAAGCTGAAGGATTTTCTGAACTGAAAAAACACAGACAGGCGCTGTCCCGCATGGGACAGCGCCTGTTGTCTCTTCTGATCTCCGTCACGACGGAAAGTCCTGGATCACCGTCAGAAAGTCCCGGCCGTACCGCTCCGCCTTGGCGGAGCCCACACCGCTGACCGCCCGCAGCTCCGCCGTGGTCCGGGGGCGGGAAATCGCCATCTCCCGCAGGGTCTTGTCCGAGAACACCACGTAGGCGGGGACTCCCTGCCGCCGGGCCAACTGGGCCCGCAGGGCCCGGAGGCGGCCGAACAACTCCGCCGCATCCCCCTCCAGCTCCCCGGCCGCCGCCCGGCGGGGGCGGACCGGTCCTCCCGCAGCGTCTTCATGTGGAGCGTCGATTCGCCGTACATCACGTCCTCCGCCCGCTCCGTCAGCCGCAGCACCGGATACTGCCCCGGACTCAGCTCCAGCACGCCCTGGTCCAGCAGGAAGCGGATGCGCTCCTGGACCTCCTTCTGGGTCAGCTGACCCAAAGCGCCGTAGGTGTCCTCCCGGTCCATGTGGTACTTCCGCACCCGCTCCGTGTCCGCGCCGCAGAGGGTCTCCGCGATGACACCCACGCCGAAGTGCTGTCCGGTTTTGGCAATGCAGGCCACGATGGCCTTGGCGTCCCGGCTGACATCCACCTCTTCGAAGTTATGGAGGCAGTTGTAGCAGGCGCTGCAAGTGTCCGGCGCGTGCTCGCCGAAGTAGTGCAGGATATACTGCCGCAAACACCGGCGTGTCCGGCAGTAGCCGGTCATCTGCCGCAGCCGCTGCAGGTCCCGCTCCCGCAGCTGCTCGGCCGTCCGGGGATCCAGGTCCTCCCGGGGCTCGCTGTGGGTGATGAGAAACTCATTAGTCCGCACATCCTGGCCACTGTACAACAGGATGCAGCTGGAGGGTGCCCCGTCCCGGCCCGCCCGGCCCGCCTCCTGGTAGTAGCTCTCCATGTCCTTGGGCATATTGTAGTGGATGACATACCGGACATCGGATTTGTCGATGCCCATGCCGAAGGCGTTGGTGGCCACCATCACCTGCACCCGGTCGTAGAGGAAGTCCTCCTGGTTCCTCTGCCGCTCCTCTGGGTCCAGGCCAGCGTGATACCGGGCGGCGGCTACCCCCCGCTGGCGGAGGAAGTCGCACACCTCCTCCACATTCTTCCGGGTGGCACAGTAGACGATGCCGCACTTGCCGGGGCGGCCCTTCACCAGCTCCAGCAGCGCCGCCCGCTTGTCCGCAGGCTGCTGGACCTCAAAATACAGGTTCTCCCGGTCAAAGCCGGTGGTCAGCTCCAGCGGGTCCTGCAGGTCCAGCAGGCGGTGGATGTCCGCCTTCACGTCCGGCGTGGCGGTGGCGGTGAAGGCTCCCACCGGGGGCCGGTGGGGCAGGCTCTCCACAAAGGCGGGGATGTTCAGGTAGGAGGGCCGGAAATCCTGACCCCACTGGGAGATGCAGTGGGCCTCGTCCACCGCCACCAGGGAGATGTCTGCCTCCCGCACAAAGGCCTGGAAGCCCTCGGTCTCCAGCCGCTCCGGGGCCACGTAGATGATCTTGTACCGCCCCGCCCTGGCCCGGTCCAGGGCCAGCAGATACTGGCGGAAGGTTAGGGAGCTGTTGAGAAACGCCGCCGGGATGCCCATCTGCACCAGCTGCGTCACCTGGTCCCGCATCAGGGACACCAGAGGCGAGACCACCAGGGTGATCCCCGACAGCAGCAAGGCCGGGATTTGGTAGCAGACGGACTTCCCCGCCCCGGTGGGCATGATGGCCAGCGCATCCCGCCCAGAGAGCAGCGCGTCGATGACCGCCTCCTGGCCGCCCCGGAAGACGTCGTAGCCGTAATAGGTTTTCAGTGCTTCTTCCTTGGTCATGATCCCGTTCCCTCTGGGGCTGTCTTGCCCCTGTTTTCGCTTCCAGCATTGTAGCACATCTGTTCGCATAAGGCAAGGCCCCGGCGGTATACCGCCGGGGCCCGCATCCTGATCTGATTCAACCCAGCCAGCTGAGAAGCCGCCCCGCCTCCAGCGCCGCCAGGGTTCGGACACCGTCAAAATCCACGTAGGGGTTGTAGACTGCCTCCAGCTTATCGTGGTTGGCTTTGGCGTCTTTCAGCGCCGCGGCCCCTTCCTCCCGCAGGAGTGCCGCCATCCGGGTCTGGAACCGCAGCCGGGCCTTGCCCTGAGGTTCCGTCATGGCGTCCAGCCGCACCCGGCGGAAGGGCTTCTGCCCGTACTCCATGCCGGGCCGGGAGGTGACGAAGGCCAGCCCCAGTCCGGGGATCAGCAGGTGCTCGATCCGCCCCGGCTCCTCCGGCGCGCAGCAGACGATGGTGTCCCAGCCGTTATCCGCCGCCGCCCGATGCAGCCGGGCAAGCATCTCCCCTGCCAGCTCCCAGCTGTCCGCCAGCTCATAGACCTTGGGGCACAGGGCGTCCACACTGTCAAACCGCCAGATGTACCCCTTGTGGGTAATACTGCCCAGGAAGCGGCGGGTGGTCTTCCCCGCCTCACCGCCCCGGCGGCGCAGCTCCCGTGAGAGAATGCCCGCCGTCCGGCG